>ERZ1034928.240-NODE-240-length-32838-cov-22.496995_pt1 | contig 32838 bp, 48 predicted proteins | sample MGYA00520627_ERZ1034928 | MGnify/ENA primary metagenome ERZ1034928 (study PRJEB33766, sample SAMN09781755) | gut metagenome | biome: gut microbiome | host: Homo sapiens | place: Madagascar | study: EMG produced TPA metagenomics assembly of the PRJNA485056 data...
AGACATTCCAGCGATTTCCGCGTCTGCGCGGTGCCGCGCAGCGCGTGGGCGCGAGAATCGCCGGGCAATTTGACAGAATCTGCGGTTTTGCGGGGCGGGCAGCCCCGGAAGTACTCTTCTCCTTTTTCCTCGGTTCGGGCGGCTCGTCCGCCCGTCCCGCAAAGCCGCAGAAGAATGCCTCAGGCTGGTCATCCGAAGGCCTGCGCTGGATGCGCGGGGTATTGACGTAGGCTGGCTGGCCTGATGCGGGCGCGGTGTCCGAATCGGGCACAGGAGGTGACCTTATGCGAATCGAAAACAGGCGGTTGGCGGAGCTGACGCCATATCTCGCCAACGCCAAAAAGCACGACGCTGCGCAGGTGGCTAACGTTGCAGAGAGCATCCGCCAGTTTGGGTTTGTGCAGCCGGTCGTGGTAGACCGGGGCGGTGTGATCGTCATTGGTCACTGCCGCGCCCTGGCGGCGGAAAAGCTGGGCATGGTTGAAGTGCCCTGCGTCTGCGTCGATGATCTGACGCCGGAGCAGGTGAACGCCCTGCGTCTTGTGGACAACAAGACCAACGAGAGTCCGTGGGATCTCGATCTGCTGGCCGCCGAGCTGCCGGAGCTGGATCTGTCGGCGTTTGATTTCGAGTGGGGGCTTCAGGCGCAATTAAACGATGAAGTCGTTGAAGATGACTATAGTCCCACTCCCCCCGCAGAGCCTCGGAGTAAGCGGGGCGAGATATACCAGCTGGGTCGACATCGCCTAATGTGCGGAGACAGCACGTCTCTGCAGGATGTACAAGCGCTCGTGGGGGGGGCACAGGTGGATCTTCTGCTTACCGACCCCCCGTACAATGTCGACTATCAGGGCGCCGCCGGGAAAATGGCGAATGATAACATGAGCTCTGCAGCGTTTAGGAGCTTTCTCACCGCCGCTTTCTCCGCCGCGGCTAAGGTCATGAAACCTGCCGCACCGTTTTATGTCTGGCACGGCGAGTCTGAGGGCTACAACTTTCGCGGTGCATGCATAGACTCGGGGCTGGTTCTGCACCAGTGCTTGATATGGGTAAAGTCTCAGCTTGTACTGGGTCGCTCTGACTTTCAACAGCGGCATGAGCCTTGCTTGTATGGTGAGCTCGAGTCAGACGACGAAGCGCAGCCGTGTCTGTACGGTTGGACAAAGGGCGGCAAGCACTACTTTTTCAAAAATAGGCGGCAGACGACCGTGTTGAATTTTGACAAGCCCGTAAAATCTGCGGAGCACCCGACGATGAAGCCGGTGAAGCTGTTTGACTATCAAATGCAGTGCTCCAGCAGGGAAGGCAATGCAGTGCTTGACTTGTTTGCTGGCAGCGGCACAACGATCATTGCAGCGGAGCAGAACGGGCGACGGGCTTACTGCATGGAGCTTGATCCTAAATACGTGGATGTCATCATTGACCGGTGGGAGAAGTTCACGAGCAGAAAGGCTGTGTGTTTGAGCGAAAAGGAGGTGTAATGATGGCGCATCAGCGGGAACTGGACCGTCGGCAATTTGAGGGCCTGTGCGGCATGCAGTGCTCCGTGGAGGAGCTGTGCGGTTGGTTTGGCTGTGATGAGGCAGCTCTGAACGCCTGGTGCATCGACACCTACGGCGAGGACTTCCGGAGCGCGTTCGACAGGCTGGCCATGATGGGGCGCATTGTCCTGCGCCGCGACCAGGTCGCTGCAGCGAAGAAGAACGTGTCCATGGCGCGGCATCTGGAAGCGCAGCGGGCGGGTCACGACGCACCCCCGCAGAAGCGGAAGAACTACCGCCTGACGGACGCCTATAAGGAGCTCCGGCAGTCGATGCTGCAGAACTTAATTGAAAGGGATCTCGACGGTGATGTGTACCGGGACAAGGTGCAGGAGTATATGGACTTCTGGGTGCGGCGGCAGGAGCTGCGGGACGACATTGCCCGGCGCGGGCTGACCGTCACGGATGATCGGGGTCGGCTGATGGAAAACCGCAGCGTATCGCTGGAGATCCAGGTCTCCCGCCAGATGCTGGCGATCTTCACCACGCTTGGCTTCAAGGAGGACGCTCTGGCGGCTGCCGCCCGGGGCGATGACGACGATGAGCTGTGAGATCCCCGCGGAGATCCTGCGCTATATCGAGATCATCGAGTCCAATAATCCCCGCGCCTGTCCTGAGCAGCACGCACTGGTGGCGATGATCCGCCGCGTGTTTGCCGAGGAGGATCTTCGGGTGGATGCGGATCAGCTGCGCCGGTATCTGGGCCTGTTAAAGTATTTTCCTTACGACCGGCTCTTCCCCTGGGAGGAATTTCTGCTGGCGCTGTGGGATTGCACCTACCGCGCCGACGGCCAGCCCAGGTGGAAGAAGCTGCTGTGTGTGGTGGGCCGCGGCGCAGGAAAGGACGGCTTCATCGCCTTTGACGGCGCATGCTCTATCTCCCCCTACAACCCCGTGAAGAAGTACAACGTGGACGTGTGCGCCAACAACGAGGAGCAGGCGGTGACGCCGGTGAAGGATCTCTCGGACGTGCTGGAGTCCCCCAAGTGGGAGGCGAAGCTTGGCAGGCACTATTACCACACCAAGGAGATGGTACAGGGCCTGAAGAACAAGGGAGTGATGAAGGGCCGCACCAATAACCCGAAGGGTCGGGACGGTATGCGCTCCGGCAAGGTGATCTTCAACGAGGTCCATGCCTATGAGAACTACAACAACTACAAGGTTTTTATCACCGGTTTGGGGAAGGTGGCTCAGCCCCGCATCGGAATGTTCACCTCTAACGGTGATGTGTCGGACGGGCCGCTGGACGACTTTCTGGCGAAGGGGCGCAGGATCTTGTTTGAGGGGGAGGATGACGGCGGCTTTCTGCCGTTCATCTGCTGCCTGGAGAGCCGGGAGCAGGTGCATGACCCGGAAAACTGGCACATGGCTAACCCATCTCTGGCGTACTCGCCGACCCTCCAGCAGGAGACGGCGGACGAGTACAAGGATTGGTTGGAGTACCCGGAGCAGAACGGAGACTTCCTGACGAAGCGGATGGGCATCCGCGCCGGCCAGCTGGAGATCAGCGTGACGGACTATGCCAAGGTCAAGGCGACCAACCGGCCGCTGCCGGATCTCCGCGGGAAGTCCTGCGTGGCCGGCATCGACTACGCGGAGATCAACGACTGGGCGAGCGTCAATCTGCACTTCCGTGTGGGCGCGCAGCGGTTTGACATCAACCATTCGTGGGTCTGCCTGCAGAGCCGGACGCTCTCCCGCGTGGTGGCGCCCTGGCGGGCATGGGCGGAGGCTGGGCATCTGACCGTGGTGGACGACGTGAGCATCGACCCGCGGCTTCTGGCGGAGTACCTCCGGATCATGGGACTGAAATACAACATCGCCAAACTGGCCATGGACCACTTCCGCTGGACGCTGGTGGGCGACGCCATGCGGGCTATCGGCTTTGACGCCAAGGACAGATCCCGCGTGAAGCTGGTGCGGCCCAGCGACATCATGCAGGTGGATCCGGTGATCCAGGAATGTTTTGACCGGAATCTTTTCACGTGGGGCGACGTGCCGCCCCTGCGCTGGGGAGTGAACAATACCAAGAGAGTGCGCAGCGGCCAACGTGCCGGTACGAATACAGGAAATTTTTACTACGCCAAGATCGAACCGAAGAGCCGGAAGACGGACCCGTTCATGGCTCTGGTGGCATCTATGACCGAGGAGGCGGTGCTTGGCACCGGCGAGCCGGTGAAGCTGCCGCCCATCGGCGCGATCCGGCTATAGGAGGTGGGCAATGGCACTCAATTTTTGGAAGTGGCTCGCCGGAGGCAAGGCTCGTTCTCCCACCACGGTGGAGATCACGTGCTGCGATCTTCTGGCAGCGGCGCAGGAATTCCAGCTTCGGGACACCTGCTTCTGGATCTGCGCGAACATGATCGCCAACGCCGTCGGGCGTTGTGAGTTTCGGACATTCCGGGATGGGAAGGAAGTCCGGGAGCGCGAACACTATCTCTGGAACGTGGAGCCGAACGTGAACCAGAACTCCACGGCGTTCCTGCACGAGCTGGTGGCAAAGCTGCTGGTAGACAACGAGGTACTGGTCATCGGCACCCGGCAGCGGGAGGGCTATGACACACTGGTCGTGGCGGACAGCTATATGACCGGCGGCAGCTATCCCAGCAAGCAGAACGAGTACACGAGCGTACAGGTGGGTGATGTGTCCTACGAGAAGACCTTCCGCGAGCGGGAAGTCCTGCATCTTACGCTGAACCACGTGAACATTAAGCCGGTGCTGGATGGCCTGTACGGCTCCTACGTGCGGCTCATCAATGCCGCCATGCGGCGGTATGCGTGGGATAAGGGCCAACACTGGAAAGTCCACGTGAGTCAGCTGGCCTCCGGCGCGGATGACTTCACGCAGAAGTTCTCGCAGATGATTGAGGAGCAGGTGAAAACCTTCCTCGACTCTGATGGAGCAGTCTTGCCGGAGTTTGAAGGCTACGCCTACACAAACGAGGGCGCGAAGTCTGCCGTAGATCTGTCGGACATCCAGAGTCAGATGAAAGACATCTTCGCGTTCACAGCAAAGGCGTTCCAGATCCCGGCGGTGCTGGTGGATGGCAGCATTCAAGGCACGGAGGACGCGCAGGGCAGGTTCTTGACCGGCTGCATCGACCCCATCTGCGACCAGCTGCAAGAGGAGATCAACCGCAAGCGATACGGCTATGACCGGATCCAGCGCGGCGACTATCTCCGCATTGATACCAGCAGCATCCGCCACTTCGATATGTTCGCCAACGCGGCGAACGTGGAGAAGCTCGTCGGCTCCGGCGTGTTCTCTATTAACGAGGTCTTGCGGGCGGCGGGTCTGCCCGCCATCTCGGAGGATTGGGCGGACAAGCACTATCTCACGAAAAATATTGCAACGCTGGGTTCGGAGGCCTCTGTGCTCGGCGGTGCGGAAGGAGGAAACGCATGAGGAAACCCCTTTGGGAAATCAAGCAGGCTGCGGAGGGCGTCCTGCAGCTCTACATCTACGGCGACGTAGAGGGCGAGGAGTTCGATTGGGAGAATTGGCGGTACGTCCAGAGCGACAACAGCGCAGAGCACTTCCGCGAAGAGCTGGCGAAGCATCCCGACGTGTCGCGCATCGAGATCTTCATCAACAGCTACGGCGGCAGCGTCTTTGAGGGCACGGCGATCTACAACCAGCTGAAGCGCCACCCGGCGCGGAAGGTGGTGTACGTGGACGGCTTCGCCTGCTCCATCGCCTCTGTGATCGCCATGGCGGGCGACGAGGTGATCATGCCGCGTAACACGCTGATGATGATCCACAACATGTGGATGTGCGCCTGCGGCAATGCCGCGGAGCTGCGGAAGGCAGCGGATGACCTGGACGTCATCAATGCTGCGGGGCAGCAGGCGTATCTGCAGAAAGCCGGCGACAAGCTGCCCGAGGACAAGCTGGCCGAGATGATGGACGCGGAGACCTGGCTGACGGCGGAGCAGTGCGTCGAGTACGGCCTCGCCGACCGCCTGGCGGATGAGGACGCCGACATGAGCGGCGCTGCTGAGATACTCCAGAAGGTCAACATGAGCACGGAGCAGCGCCTGCAGTACCAGAAGATCCTGGCGGCGCAGCTCCGCGACCTGGCAGCGGCACCCTCGGTGCCTGCGCCCAACAAGGAACCACAGGGCGGCGGAAGCCCTGAAAAAATCAACAAAGTTCTCGGACTGTTTTCTTGAGAATTGAAAGGAGAAAAAGAATGAACAACAATGACATTCGCACCCGCGAGGAACTGCGGCAGGCTCTCCAGCAGGCTGCCGTCTCCGGCGACACCGGCGCGTTCTCTTCCGTCCTGGACGAGATGATGCAGCGCATCGGTCTGGACATCCAGGCCGAGTACGAGCAGCGGTTTGATGACCTGCGGCAGGAAGTCGATTCCCGCATCCTCGCCCAGCGCGGCGTCCACCAGCTGACCAGCGAGGAGCGCAGCTACTACCAGAAGCTGGCCGCAGCTATGCGCTCTACCGACCCCCGGCAGGCCGTCACCGGCATGGATGAGGCGCTGCCCACCACCGTCATTAACTCCGTTTTTGACGAGCTGCAGACGGCACATCCCCTGCTGAGCCGCATCAACTTCCGTGCCACCGGTGGCGCGGCAGAGATCATGGTGAACACCAATGGATATGAGGAAGCCGTATGGGGAGACCTTTGCGACGACATCGTCAAGGAGCTGACCGCTGGCATTAAAAAGATCCCCACCATGCTGATGAAACTGTCCGCGTTCCTGTCTGTCTGCAAGGCGATGCTGGAACTTGGCCCGGAGTGGCTGGACAACTTCGTCCGCCAGACTCTGTATGAGGCACTGAGCAATGGCGCGGAGGCTGGCTACGTCGCCGGCGACGGCAACAAGAAGCCTATCGGCATGATCCGTCAGGTGGGCGACGGGGTCACCGTCACCGGCGGTGCGTACCCTGAGAAGCCTGCCATCAAGGTGGACGACCTGTCTCCCCACACCGTGGGGAATCTGCTGTCCATTATGGCGGCTGACCCCAACGGCAAGCCTCGCCGTGTCCGTGATGTGATCCTGCTGGTCAATCCCCAGGACTATTTGCAGAAGGTCATGCCCGCCACCACGCTGATGGCTCCGGACGGTACCTACCGGAATGATGTCCTGCCCTATCCGATGGACGTCATTCAGACCCCCGCGCTGCCCCGCGGCAAGGCTGTCATCGGCATCGCCTATCGCTATCTGGCGATGGCAGGCACCTCCCCCGAAGGCCGTATCGAGTACAGCGACCACTACCGCTTCCTGGAGGATGAGCGTGTCTACCTGATCAAGGCCTACGCCAATGGTATGCCTCTGGATAACAACGCCTTCCTGGTGCTGGATATCTCCGGCCTGACGCCTGCCACCTACAAGGTGACGCAGGTAGATCCTCCCGCAGCGTCTACCGACGCCACGCTGACCGCTCTGACCGTGGGCGATCTGGCCCTGACCCCCGCGTTTGCTTCCGGCACGCTGACCTACGCCGCGACCGCCACCAACGCGTCTGATGTGGTGACCGCTGTGCCCGGCAACGCTGCGGCTGCCATGAAGCTGACCGTGAACGGCACCGAGATCGACAACGGCACCGCCGCCACGTGGCAGACCGGCAGCAACACCCTGCAGATCGTTGTGACTGCCGCTGACGGTACCACCACCAAGACCTACAAGGTCACCGTCACCAAGTCTTAACGGTGGCGGGCGCGGTGAACGCCGCGCTGCTGTCGTCCGTCAAGCTCGCCTGCAACATCACCTGGAGCGATGGGGCTACGGATGCCAAGGTGTCCGACCTCATCGCCTCCGGGGAGGCGTACATTGACGGGAAGCTCGGCGCGGCTGGTGACTATGAGAACCCCGGGGAGCCGTTGACGCTGCTGAAGGAATATGTCCGTTACGGCTTGAGCGACGCGCTGGATGTGTTCGAGGCCAACTATCTGAACCGGCTGCTGGCTATGCAGAACGACAGGCAGGTGAAAAGCTATGCGGAAGCTACCGTTTCGCCCTGAAGACCGGCAAATCACGCAGCCCTACCGGGACGGCGTGGTCAAGATCTACACCATAACGGATGCCGCCCAGCCCGGATACCAGCCCAAGCCTACGCCTACGCTGGTGGAGACGCTGTTCTACGCGGAGCGGCGCGTCGGCCTGCAGCGGTATTACAGCGGCAAGCAGGCGCAGGTGCAGGTGGAGCGAGTGATCCGGACGCAGCTCCGCCCCGGCGTCAGTCCCCAGTGCATCGCCGTCACAGAGGACGGAACGCAGTACGGCATCGAGCTGGTGCAGCAGCTGCAGGACGTCTATCCGCCTTCCATGGACTTGACGCTTGTCCGGATCGAGCAGAAGTACGAGGTGTCCCATGAGTAGAAGACGAAATGTGCCCGAATTGGGCACCGACAGGACGCCCCTGTGGGCGCAGCGGATCATCGCGGCGCATCTCGCCGTGACCGATGCCGTCAGCCACGGCGGGCGTATCCAGTCCGACCGCTACTTCGTCTGGCAGGAGGACGGCGCGAACGACTTTGAGGCCGGCGGCGTCCACGCCGAGAAAGCAGTCACCGGTTCTACGGACCTGTTCACAAAACAGGAGTTCGACCCTTGGAGGGATGAGCTGGAGGCCGCCTTCGACGCAGCGGAGATCGTCTGGAGCCTGAACAGCTGCCAGTTCGAGGAGGAAACCGGCTTCTGGCACTATGAGTGGGACTGGGAGGTGTTTGCCTGATGGCTACGTTCCAGTTCGGCGGCATTGACAACTACATCAAGCAGCTGAACAAGCTGCAGCAGTCCACCAAGGACGGCGTAGTGGGCAAGACAGTCTATGCCGGCGCCGAGGTCGTGGCTGATTCGGTACGGCGCGCGATACAGGCTCTTCCTGTGGGCGATGGCCGCGCCCGAGATGAAGGCTTAGTTGACACAGTCACCCTGCCGCAAAAAACGGGGCTTCTGGACGGGTTTGGCATTAGCCGAATGAAAGACGATGACGGGTTTGTCAACGTCAAACTCGGCTTTGACGGATACAACGCTACCCGGACGAAGAAGTACCCGCGAGGGCAGCCCAATGTCCTGATTGCCAGATCTGTCAACAGCGGCACTACCTTCCGGAAAAAGACAAAGTTTGTGGACAAGGCCGTGAACTCCGCCAAGAAGGCGGCGGAAGCGGCAATGGACGCGGCGTGCAGCCGCGAGATTAAAAAAATCATGAAATAGGAGGTGCTGCTATGAGCGCAGCAGGAAAGGTCTGTACGGGCTTCAGCAAGCCCTACGTGGCCAAGTATTCCAACGATGGCGGCGCGGTCACCTACAGCGGCGTCATGCTGCTGGCGCGGGGCGTCAGCGTATCTCTGTCCCTGAATACCACGGACGACAACACGTTCTACGCCGACAACATTTCCGCAGAGACCGCAGCGGCTGTATTCGCAGACGGCACCGCCACGCTGACCGTTGACGGGCTTCTGGCGGCGGCGGAGAAGTTCGTCCTCGGCCTGCCCGAGGCCACCGAGATCCAGGCGGGCGGCAGTGCGGTGCAGGTCTCCCACTACGGCGACGGCATGGAGATCCCCTACGTGGGCATCGGCTTCGTCGTCCGCTACCAGAGTGGCGGCGTGGTGACCTATGCGCCCGTGGTGCTGACGAAGGCGCGGTTCCAGCAGCCCGGCCTGGATGCCGCTACGCAGGAAGAGTCCATCGACTGGCAGACGCAGGAGCTGACCGCCACGCTGATGCGCGACGACACCACCAACCACGACTGGAAGCTGGTGGGCGCTGATCAGCCCACCGAGGCAGCCGCTGAGGCTGTCCTCAAGGCGATTCTGGGCGGCGCGGCGTAAAGGGGGGCGTCTATGCAGATCTACGGCAGAGAAGTGGGCTTCCGCTTCACGGTGGGTGCCTCCGCTAAGATCTCCGACCTCTGCCCGGACGGCGATATCACCCGTCTGGGGGAGGTGCTGGATGGCCAGTATGGGCAGATCACCCGCGACACGGCAGCCATTATGGCGGCCCTGAGCGAAGGATATGAGCAGGCGCTTTCCTTCGAGGCGCCTGGCCATAAGCCTGACCCTCTGACTGTTGACGAGCTGTTTTCGCTGCGTCCCAGTGAGTTTAACGCTTTGCAGCAGGCGGCGCTGGCGTCCTGGGCAGAGGACAGAAAGCCTACGGTTGAGGTAGAGCCCGAAAAAAAAGAAAGCGGCAAGGCGCAGGCGTCCAGCTGAACCTTGCTTGGCTCCTGTTTTACGGGCGAAAGCTGAATATGGGGAGGCAGGAGATCATGGTCACGCGATACGGTGAGATGCTGGACATGATCGCCTGCCTCGCTATTTACAACGGGGCTACTCCCAAGAAAAAACAGAAACACTGGACATTTGACGAAGCTATGAAAGTGAGGTGAGCCTATGGCTGTGAATATTGGCCCTAAGATCGGCGTAGACGGCGAGGCGGAGTATCGCCGACAGATTAGCCAGATCATCCAGCAGTCCAAGACGCTGGAGAGCCAGATGAAGCTGGTGGCTTCGCAGTTTACCGCTGCCACAACGGCGGAAGAGCGGAATGCCAAGACAGCCTCCGTGCTGACCAAGCAGATCGAAGTGCAGCGTGATCGCGTGAAGCTTCTGGCGGAGCAGACCGGCAAGGCGGCCGCCAAGTATGGCCCGCTTAATGAGTATACGCTCAAGTATCAGGAAAGCCTGAATAAGGCCACTGCCACGCTGAACAAGATGCAGAGCGAGCTGCGCAATGCCTCCAGTGGCGTAGAGGAGCTGGGCGATGATATGCGCGAGGGCAGCGAGAAGGCCTTGTCCTTTGGCGATGTCCTGAAAGCCAACGTCGCCTCTGACTTTATCGTTTCCGGCATCAAGGCCATGGCGTCAGCTATCAAGGCGGCCACCGCAGCGCTTGTAGATCTTGGCAAGCAGTCCATTATGGGCTTTGCCGAGCAGGAGCAGCTGATTGGCGGCGTGGACACTCTGTTCAAGGAGTCCTCCGCGCAGGTGCAGCAGTACGCCAACGAGGCATACAAGACTGCCGGCTTGAGCGCGAATCAGTACATGGAGACCGTCACCAGCTTCTCGGCCTCGCTGCTGCAGTCTCTGGGCGGCGACACGGCCGCGGCGGCGCAGAAGGCCGACCAGGCCATCACGGACATGTCCGACAACGCCAACAAGCTGGGCACGGACATGACCAGCATCCAGAATGCCTATCAGGGCTTTGCAAAGCAGAACTACACCATGCTGGATAACCTGAAGCTGGGCTATGGCGGTACGAAGCAGGAGATGGAGCGGCTGCTCGCAGACGCCGAGAAGTTCTCCGGAATTAAGTACGACATCTCCAGCTATGCCGACATCGTGGATGCCATCCATGTAGTCCAGACGGAGATGGGTATCACCGGCACGACCGCGAAGGAGGCGGCCACCACCATCGAGGGCAGCGCCAACGCCATGAAGTCCGCCTGGAGTAATCTCCTGACCGGCATGAGCAATGAGAATCTGAGCCTGGACAAGCTGGTGCAGAATGTGGTGGACAGCGTGGGCACCTACGCCGATAACCTGCTGCCGCGCCTGCAGACTATGCTGCCGCGCTTTGCGGAGGGCATGACGCAGCTTGTAAACGGGCTGGTGCCCTATGCGGGCCCTGCTATGGAGATGCTGCTGCCTGCCCTTGTGCAGGGCGTAGGCGGCCTTGTCTCCGGCATCGTACAGGCCCTGCCGGCGGCGGTGGAGGCGATCTCCGCCGTGGTGCCCATGCTGGTGGAGCAGCTTACCGTGCTGCTGCCCCAGATCGTCAGCGCCGGCGTGGAGATCATCGCCTCGCTGGCCTCCGGCATCGGGGAGAATCTACCGGCGCTGATCCCGGCGGCGGTGGATGCCATCATCGAGGTGGCCAGCGGCCTGGCGTCCAACGTGGACAAGATCATCATCGCGGCCGGGCAGCTGATCGGCGGTCTGACGCAGGGCCTGATCGAGGCGATCCCGCATCTGGTGTATCGCCTGCCGGAGATCATCCTGGCCATTACCTCCGGCCTGCTGAAGGGCATGGCGTCCATCGGCATGGTGGGCCAGCAGCTGGTGGAGGGTCTGTTCAACGGCATCGCCAACGCGGCGTCCTGGCTCTACGAGAAGGTCAAAGGGTGGGCAACGGATGTGCTGGACTGGATCAAGGGCTTCTTCGGCATCCATTCGCCCTCCAAGGTTTTCGCTGATGAGGTGGGCAAGTTCATCCCGCCCGGCATCACGCTGGGCGTGGAGCAGGCTATGCCGAAGGCCATGCGCGACATGGGTGCAGAGCTGTCCGCGTTGTCAACGATGCCGCTGCCCGGCGGCGGGACGACCACCAATCTGGGCGGCGTCAGCATCGTCGTCTACGGCGCACAGGGACAGGATGTCAGCGAGCTGGCCGACATCGTCATGGCGCGAATGCAGGGCGCCGTGGAGCGCAGAGAGGCGGTGTTTGCATGATTTTCTGGGCCGGAAGATCCTCCGACGACGTCCGCGTCGTGGTGGAACGCTACCCCAGCGTAGAGTTGGCCGGGCGCAAGCTTGACACCCAGTCCGTCCCGGGCAGAAACGGCGACCTGCTGTTTCTGCAGCCCGCCTACCGAAACTACATCCAGTCCTACGAGATCTACGTCAGCGCAGAGCGCCTGCGGCTTCCTCGCGCTATGCGCGAGGTGGCCAACTGGCTCTGCGGGCCATCCGGATATCAGAAGCTGGAGGACAGCTACGACGTGGAGACATATCGCCGGGCCTACTACGCCGGCCCGCTGGACGTGGAGAGCGTCCTGCACCGGTTCGGCAGGGCGACCATTGAGTTTAACTGTCAGCCGCAGCGGTTCCTCCGCGTCGGCGATCTGCCGGTGCAGGCGGCGCAGGAGCAAGTCCTGCTGAACCCCACGGCGTTCGCGGCGCTGCCCCTGATCACCGTCACCGGTGCAGGCGCGGGGACGCTGACGGTGGGCAGCGTGACCGTCACCATCAACAGCATGCCCCGCGGCGCTGTGGTGCTGGATTCGGACACGCAGAACGCCTATCTGGGGGCGGTCAACCTTAACAGCACCATTTCCGCGCCGGAGTTTCCCACGCTGCCGGCCGGAGAGAGCGCCGTCCGCTGGACGGGCGGCATCACAGGTGTGGAGATCATCCCAAGGTGGTGGACGCTATGAGACCGATTTTGTATGACGCCGACCGCACCAGATTCCCGGCTGGCGCGGACAACGGTATGGGCATCCTTTCAGACGCCATTTCCTGCAAGGTGACGCAGGAACTGAACGGCCAGTATGAGCTGGAGCTGCACTATCCGGTGGAGGGCATCCACTATGGCGAGATCGCGCTGCGCTCCATTCTGCGGGCCACGGTGGGCCCGGACGGCGGGCTGCAGCCCTTCCGTGTGTACCGCATCGTGCCGGGCATGAGCGGCGCCACTGCCATCTATGCCCGGCATATCGCCTACGATCTGGGCGGCTACGTAGTGTCGCCCTTCACCGCGGCGGATGCGCCCTCCGCCGTGGCGGGTATTAAAAGCCATGCGCTGCCGGCCGGGATGCCCTTTACCCTGACCACCGACAAGACCACCGCAGCTCCCATGGCCGTGACGGTGCCCACCGGCGCGTGGGCCCTGCTGGGAGGTCAGCAGGGGAGCCTGCTGGATGTGTACGGCGGCGAGTACGAGTTTGACGGCTGGACGGTGCGGCTGCTGACGCGCCGGGGCGCGGATCGCGGCGTGTCCGTCCGATACGGGAAGAACCTGACAGATCTGACGCAGGACGCCAACTGCGCCAACTGCTATACGGGCGTTGTGCCCTACTGGCGGGACAATGACGTCACGGTCACGGCGGCGCCGGTGTACGCTGAAGGAGATTTTGGCTACGTGCGGATCATGCCCCTGGACCTGTCCTCCAGCTTCGAGCAGCAGCCCACGGAGGCGCAGCTGCAGGCGGAGGCCGCTGCCTACGTCAAACGGAACCAGATCGGCGTGCCCACGGTGAGCTGGGACGTGAAGCTAGCACTGCTGTCGCAGGCCTCCGGCTACGAGGACGTGGCGTTCTTGGAGCAGATCTACCTGGGCGACACCGTGGGCGTCTACTTCCAGCGTCTGGGTGTGGACGCCAAGGCGCGGGTGAACAAGATCGTCTGGGACTGCCTGCTGGAACGCTACGACAGCGTGACGCTTGGCAGCGTTAAAACCAACATCGCGGCCACCATCGCAGGCCAGCAGAAGCAGATCAACGCCAAGCCCTCCGTCTCCATAGTGGAGAAGATCTCCGCCAGCCTTACTTCCGCCCTGTTGGGCGCAAAGGGCGGCTCCGTCCGTCTGCTGGATACCAACGGCGACGGCGAGCCGGACGAGCTGTACATCGCCGATGATCCTGACCCCACCAAGGCCAAGAAGGTCTGGAGGTTTAACTATGAAGGCTGGGCGGCCAGCAGCACCGGCTATAACGGGCCCTATACGATGGGCGCCACCATTGCCGGTGGCATTCAGGCCTGGATGATCACGGCCGCGAACCTGGTGGCCGGCACCATCGCCAGCGAGCAGGGGAACTTCTTGATCAATCTGGACGGCGGCACTATCGATACCAGCGCCACCGGCGCGACTTACAAGAACTCCGACTACTCACAGGCAGATCTGGATCGGATCAGTCAGATCCTTACAAAAAGCGTGACTCCGACTTTGAGCGATTATGAAAAGCTGGACGTTGACGGGAGCGGCATATTTGGGCCATCTGACCAGTTGCAGATAGCTCGAATTATCTCCGGCGCGAGAACTGTGAACTTCACCACACGGTGGAGGCTGCGCATCGATCCCGCCGATGGCGATAGCCTGCTTAAGGTTTACCGGGTCTACCACAGCAACATTACGGGCGCCGACACGGAGAACGTTATTTTCTCGGCTGGCTTTGGCCGGGTGACCGTCAACACAATTGATGCGCAGTATGGTGACATCGCGCATAATCTCGCGGTGGGCGGCACGGTAGATGCTACCGATTACCTAAAGGGCGGTAAGAAGATCACGTTCCCAGAGCAGAAGGTCATCGGCTATGTGGTCTACTGCTCCGGCAGTAGCCCCAATCAGGCCAGCTGCTTCATCCCGGCCGGCCGCTCCGGTAGCTATCAATGCGCGTCCGACGACTGGTTTTGCGCGTTCTCCTTCGACGGCGCGGGCGTCGCAACGCAGACCGGGGGCACGGGCACGATAGATGCCATCGTGGGCATCAGCAATTTCTGACGGAGGTGTAACCATGGCAGACAACCTTACAGTCGCGCAGGCTGTTAAACTTAACACGACGCTGGACGGCGTCCCGCCGACGCTGCACATGGTGCAGGGCGACGCCAACACCCGCGTCATCTCAGCGTCCCTCTGGGCCGGCGCGGAGCCCTATGCCATCCCCAGCGGAGCTGCGGTGATGCTGCGCTTTGCCAAACCAGACGGCACCGGCGGCCTTTACGCAAAGACCGAGAATAACGATGCAATCTCGTGGAGCGGCAGCGAGGTTACTATCCCTGTGGCGGCTCAGGTGCTCGCGGCAGCGGGCATCGTCCGGGCACAGGTGGATATCTTTGTGGGTGCCGGAGACGCCGCAGCCGCCCGACTGGCGACCTTCGCGTTCCGCATCGACGTCCAGCCGGATGTCTACAGCGACGCGCAGATCATCTCCAGCGACTACTACAACGGCATCATCAACGCGCCCTATATCGGGGCCAACATTCACTGGTACGCGTGGGATCCCGCCACCGGCCAGTTTAAGGACACGGGCGTTTCGGCGACCGGCGTTCCGGGGCCTGCCGGCAAGGACGGCTCCACCATCGTGGCCGACGGCTTGTACGGCTTTGACGTAGACACCGATTCCGGCGAACTTCGGCTGTACTACACCGGCGACACGCCGCCCAATTTCAGCATCAGTTCCGATGGTCACTTGATCTACGCGCTGGATTCCGGCGTGAGCGTAGATATCGGCAAGGTGACGGGGCCTGCAGGCCCCAAGGGCGACCCGGGCATCACCACCATGACGCAGGCGGCCTACGACGCGGCGGTGGCGGCGGGGACGATTGACGCCGACGCATGGTATGGCGTCTACGAGGAGGGCTGACAATGCTGCATCGAGGAGCAAAGCCCGCCGCGCTGTACCTGGGCGTGTACAAGCCCGGGAAGCTGTACAAGGGCACACAGCTAATCGCAGGCTATGCGGACGCAGCAAAAGCCGCGCCTGCAAGCTGGGGCGGCACCTATGACGACGTCATGGGCGTCACGGCCACCGGCAAGGGAAAGCAGGACGGCACGCCCACCCCCTCCGCGCCGGTGCCGCTGGTGGCGTCCGAGGGCGCGCTGACGGCCAGTGGACGGACGGGCACCACACCAACCACCGTGACGCTGCCTACGCTGAGGGCCATACCCGGCAGCGACATCCGCGATACGCTGGCGTACATCGGCAACGGCCAGTGGCAGGTAACGCGGCGGGTGTCGGTCGTGCAGTTTGCCGGCACGGAAAACTGGACAATAGGCGGCTTGAGGGAGGACAAGGCGGACTGGTATTATCAGTCTACCGTTCTGCCGGATGCCGTGAATACCGATGTCTCGGATAGTGCCTGCACACATTATCCGGCCGCGATTATCTCCAACAACCAGACCCGGCAGGGCTGCGGGGTCGTTTGGCGTACCGTCCGTGTCCGCTGGGGCGACCCGCCGGACGGCACGGACGCATGGAAAGAATTTCTGGCGGCGCAGGCTGCCGCCGGGACGCCTATGACCGTTTGGTATACGCTGGCTGCGCCCACCACGGAGACGGTGGCACTGGAGGAGCTACCAAGCTATCCCGTCCACACGGAGCTGGCCGTCTCCGGCGACTACCCGCCTGATGTGGTAGGCACCGTCAAGGTGGGAACTTAGATTAGAGAGGAGAGATAATATGAGCACACCTACTCTTAATCTTGGTCTCGTTTCGTCCTACGGCGAGGCCAAGCGCGGGGGCTACACCGGCACATACGATCAGTGGTGCGCACTGCTGGCCAGCATAGGCACCATGCAGCACGCGCTGACGCCGGGTTACAACATTAGCATTACAAACAACGTCATCTCCACGCTGGCCCCGGCGGTCGGTGAGAACCTGCTGATCAACTCGGATTGGCGGCCCTCCGTCCGGGTCAATCAACGTGGACAGACGATCTACAACGGCGCGGTCTATGGCCCGGACTGCTGGAAGGGCACTAACGATGCCGTGCGGATGCAGCTGACGACACTGGGCCTATATCTCACCGGAACCGACGCGACCACGGTGCCCTATGCGCAGCAGCGCATCGAGAATCAGGATACGCTGCTCGGGCAGACGGTGACCTTTTCCGCAATCAATACGCAGGGAACGTTGTTTGCCAGAACGTCCACGCTGCCGGAGACGCTCCCCACCAGCGCTGCGTCTTACTGCAACGAGGACAATGTATTTTACCTGCTGGCCATCAACAGTACGCTCAACGCCCGGCTTAAGACCAGCGCAGGCGGGCAACTCCACCTTGTCGCGGCCAAGCTGGAGCTGGGCGACACCCAAACGCTGGCGCGGAAAAATGCGGCGGGGGTCTGGGTGCTTAACGATGCCGGCGACTACGCCCGGACGCTGTGGCAGTGCCAGCGATATCTGCAGCTGTACGCCACGGAGGCGGCGCGCCCGGCCAAAGCGGCGGACTGCCGCCCTGTCATGCGGGTCGATCCTACCCAGAGCACGATCACGGTGGGCAGCGCCACCTACTACGTCAACAGCGCGGAATTCTGATTAAGGGGGTGACGAGGATGGATGTTTGGGCGCAGGTGGCAGTGCCTCTTGTGGTGGCGGTGCTGACCAGCAGCGGCCTGTGGGCCGTGGTGGCCAAGCGCGTCGACAAGGGTGACGCCGAGCGCAAGATGCTGGTGGGGCTTGCCCATGACCGCATCATACATCTGGGTATGGTGTACGTCGACCGCGGGTACATTACGCAGGACGAGTACGAGAATCTCAACGATTATTTGTACACCCCCTATGAAAAAATGGGCGGAAACGGCAGTGCAAAGCGCGTCATGGAGGAAGTGCGGAAGCTGCCGATGCGAAAATAGTTGCACCAAGGTACGGAACAAACCCCCGAAATAAACCACGGACAGGCCAAGTAAGGCCGGAAAGGAAATCAAACTATGGATATCGCATCTCTGGGCATCGCAAGCGTGGCGGCTATCACCGTCATCTGCTATCTCATCGGCATGGGCGTCAAGGCCAGCGGCCTCGACAACAAGTGGATCCCGGTGATCATGGGCCTGTGCGGCCTGCTGCTGGGCATCGCGGGGATGTTCGTCATCCCGGACTACCCGGCCAGCGACTACATCACCAGCGCCGCTGTGGGTATCGTCAGCGGCCTTGCGGCCACCGGCATCGACCAGATCGGCAAGCAGCTGAAGGGGGCGGGCGGCAATGGCTAAGCGGGTATACCTGTCCCCCAGCGACCAGCGGCGCAACACCTACGCCACGGGCGGCACCACGGAGGACGTACAGTGCGGGCGCATCGCGGCGGCCTGCAAAGCGGCGCTGGAGCGCTCCGGCGTGGAGGTGATGGTGGGGCAGTACGCACCCATGGCTGACCGCGTGGCAGCGTCCAACAAATTCGGCGCTGACCTGCACGTCCCCATCCACACCAACGCCGCCAACGGCAAGGCCACCGGCACGCACCTGTTTTGCTACAGCAACACCAAGGACAGCAAGGGCAACTACATCATCGACAAAAACAGCGCCGGGTACAGGGCCTGTAAAGCGGTGCTGGATGTGCTGGGGCCTGTGACGCCGGGTGCGCCGGATGTCATCCGGGCGTATCCGGGCCTTTACGAGGTTAAGTACCCCGCCGCGCCCACGGTATACATCGAGGTGGATTTCCACGATGTGCCCCGCGTGGCGGAGTGGATCATCGCCAACACCACTGTCATCGGCGAAACCATCGCCAAGGGGCTGTGCAATGCGTTGGGCGTCAAGTTTGTGCCCGGCGACGACACCCCGGAGCCGGTGCCTGTGCAGGTGGAGTACGAGGTCATGCAGGTGCGCGTGCTGCGCCGGGGTATGACCGGGGCTGACGTCAAGACGCTGCAGGCGGCGCTGATCGCCTACGGGTTCTCCTGTGGCGCAGCCGGTGTGGACGGCGACTTCGGCGCGGGCACAGAGGCGGCGCTGAAGCGGTTCCAGACCAGGTACAGCCTGGGCGCCGACGGCATCGCCGGGAAGGGCACCTGGGGCAAGCTGCTGGAGGTGTAAGTGTCCGATTCGGGCACATGTAAAAAGAAGCAGCCATCGCGCCTATTTGACGCGATGGCTGCTCCTTTTTGAAATTCTTCAGAAAATCTTATCAAAAAATCCTTGACACACCACGGAATCCGTGGTATACTTAACTCGTAAGTTAAAGATAGCTCACCCGATTGGAGGAGGAGAAGATATGAAAGAATTCAAGAAGGCCATTGTCGATCGGATTATCCTTGAGGCAGAGGGCTCCCGCATCGTGAGCCTCCACAATGTCGGCCTTTCCCTTGGCCACAAGCACATTTCCACGCAGGATTGCCGCGACATTATCGGCGCGGCCTTGAAGGAACTGCCCGGTTACAAGGTCGTCAAGATGGTTGCGCCCGGTCAGAGTGAGGCTACGGCATCCCTCTGGACCACGGCCACGTTCGTAGACTGCACGCTCGAATTTGACGACGGTCCTGCAGCGCCGGACGCCCCCGATACTTTGCCTGATGCGCTGTTTAGCGAGCTCTGGAGCGCGGCTCTGGCCTGCCGCGACCGAGACGCGTATATTTCAAGCCAGGCGGTGTCATCTGCCTGGAGCGGCGATGCAGATGCAGGGGCCCCGGAATATCGTGTCGAGATGCTGTCCCAGATCTGGGATGCGGCGCACCTGTCAATCAAGGACATCCGCGCCCACACCGGACTATCTCAAGCCGCATTTGCCTCCCGCTACTGCATCCCTCGCCGCACAGTGGAGGACTGGGAACGCGGCGTGAGTCGATGCCCGGATTACCTCCGGCTCCTGCTGGCCCGCGATGCCGGCCTCTATGCGCGGCCATGAGGAGCCGCCAGCTGAGTTGATGTGACCTGCGGTGCTGGATGTACTGGGGCCTGTGACGCCGGGCGCGCCGGATGTCATCCGGCCGTATCCCGCACTGTATGAGGTGAAATGGCCCGCTGCGCCTACGGTATACATCGAGGTGGATTTCCACGATGTGCCCCGCGTGGCGGAGTGGATCATCGCCAACACCACTGTCATCGGCGAAACCATCGCCAAGGGGCTGTGCAATGCGTTGGGCGTCAAGTTTGTGCCCGGCGACGACACCCCGGAGCCGGTGCCTGTGCAGGTGGAGTACGAGGTCATGCAGGTGCGCGTGCTGCGCCGGGGTATGACCGGCGCGGACGTCAGGACGCTACAGGCGGCGCTGATCGCCTACGGCTTTTCCTGCGGCTCTGCCGGAACGGACGGCGACTTCGGCGCGGACACCGAGAGGGCGCTGAAGCAGTTCCAGACCAAGTACAGCCTGGGCGCAGACGGCATCGCCGGGAAGGGGACTTGGGGCAAGCTGCTGGGGGAGTAAGCAAAAATATATCCCGCACCGTTTCGGTGCGGGATATATTTTTGCTTAAAATTGCGATTTCCCTCTTGACATACCACGCAGTGCGTGGTATTATATAGACAGATCAAGAAACAGTGCAGCCGCACAGTGGCAGAAAGGGAAATATCATGAAGAAGACTTTTTATTCCGTCACCTACGCAGTATGGGGATCCAGCTTCTGCCGCGAGGCATGGTTTGACAGCAAGGCCGCAGCGGACGCCTTCGCCGCACACGATTACCGGGACGACCCGGTGGCCCACGCCTACAGCAAGGCGGACAGCATCCGCGCCGCCGAGGATCGCGTGGCCGCTACGGCCGCAGAGCTGATCGCCTGATAGCAGTAACGCTTCGGACGGGGCTGATCCATTCGGCCCCGCCCCATGAACATTTTTAACAGGAGGAACAGAACATGAGCGCACAGGAATTGATTTTGCGGTACAGAATCGCCCTTAAAATCGACGAACACGGCCAGCCCACCGGAAATCTGGTTGTGTACCGCGCCGACAAAGCGGCTCTTGCCGCTATCAAGGCCGCAAAGCCGGAGATCGTGTCCATGCTGCTGGAGCAGCGCGAAGCCGGTATCCGCGCAGAGCAGGAGCGACAGAAGAAAATCGCCGCCATCCCCGGACTGCGGGAGATCGAAGCCGCCCGTGCCGATCTGGTAAATTGGAAACTGGAATTTGACGCCAGTTTTGACAGCGAGAACGGCGGCGGCGTGGGTGTCCGTCCCAAGCCGAAGTATGACATGGATGCCATGTACGCCCAGTACTCCCGCGCCAAGGCGTATTTGGACGCGCAGGAGTTCGCGGCATCCGAAAACGACGCAAAATCCGCAGCCGGAAGAAAAGCGCTGGAATCCATCATCAACGGAGAAAACCATGAACAGGCCATCGCCACCATGAACAGCGAGTGGGTGGCGTACTGCAGAAATAACATTTGGAATTGAAGGAGGTTCCGCCATGCAACTGGAGAAAAACATGGAGATCAACGCCCACGGCAGAAAAATCAACAAGGAGACATTGGCCAACGCCTCCAACTCCACCAAGGGACTCGGCTCCCGCACGGGGGAGTACATGGAGATTTTTTACGACAAATCCTCCGGCGATACTTGGTGCAAGTACCACTGGGACCGTGAGGAATGGACAGTCTACCACGACGATGACGTCACGAAGGTCGGTATTGCGGTGCGGTACAAGACCCAGCAGCAGATCGCGGACATGATTGACAACACCCTGACGGAGGACGAGCGGATCGAACGCGAGAACGCCGCATATTTGGCGGGCGGAGCGTGGTCATGATGGTGCTTGACATTTCCTGCGCGGCGTGATAAGCTATTTTTGTCGGATGCAAGAGGCGCTTGCATCTGGTGCGGCGCGATCCTGCCGCCGTGGATTGAAATAGTGAGAAGGACAGACCTTTCAAACGCAGGAAAAAGCACCGGTTGCCGGTGCTTTTCCTTTTTTTTCAATTGTCACTATGAAAGGATATTAAACATGACAGACAAACTGTTTTGCACCCTGTTCGCTGCAGCCATCGCTTCGCCCGACCGCGACGCTTTTGTCTCCGACTGGTCGCTGTCCTCCGTCTGGGTCGATGCGCCGGACGCGGACATCCCTGCAGACCGAATCGACCTGCTGGCGCGTCTCTGGGACGCCGCCCACCTGACGATCCGGGACATCCGGCAGCACACCGGCCTATCCCAGGTGGCCTTTGCCACCCGGTACTGTATCCCCACCCGCACGCTGGAGGACTGGGAGCGCGGCGTGAGGAGCTGCCCCGACTACCTGCGACTCCTGCTGGCGCAGGCAACCGGAGAATATCAGCGGCCGTGGAGATAGCCCGTTGTCATTTCGTTGTCAAAAGCTGTTTTTATCCAGCGCAAAACCGTCCGCAAGGCTGGACGGCTTTTGCGCTGGATCGGACGCACTGCGAGCCGCAAGCCCTTGTGAATAAAGATAAAACCGCCTGATCGTTGCAATCAGGCGGTTTCTGGTTTTGGAGCAGGGTACGGGAGTCGAACCCGTTGAAAAAACCGGTATACGCGGCTTAAATACTCACTTCGCAGAAACTTCCGTTGCCATTTTGTTGTCAAAGTAGGCATCAATAGACTTGTCGATCTCCGCCATCCTGTCGTCCATCGTGTAGGCGTAAACCTGCTTGTACATCCAGTCGTCGGACCAGCCGTTTCGCTCCTGCGCGTACCGGGATTCTACGCCCAGGCGGACCATGATGGCGGCGTTGGCGTGGCGTAGATCGTGGAAGCGGCAGCGGGGAATGCCGGCGGCATCGAGGCCGCGAATGAAACGATTATAGATCGTCTGTCCGGAGGTGGGGACAATATACCCCTCGCTGCGTCCGGTGGCGTCTATCAGAGCCTGAATATGGGCGGGGACAGATACCCAGCGATCGCCGGAAAAGGTCTTCGGCGGCTTCACCTCGTCGCCATTCTCGCCGGAGACGATGGCACGGCAGATGTGCAGCCGGCCTCCGGAGATATCCTCAAATTTGGCGCCGCGGATCTCCGACATACGCATTCCCATCCACAGTGCCATGAGCACGGGCAGCTCCATGTCCGTGTCGGAGAATGCCGCGATGATCTTGCCGATCTCGGCGTCCTCGATTTTGCGCAGCTCCACTTTTCGCTTCTGCGGAAGGATGATGGAGATTTTCGTGTCTGGCGCAAACTGCTTCAGGACGGAAATGAGAAGTCCCTCGACGTTACGGACATACTTCGGGCTCTTCCCGGCTTTCACCATTTTCCCGATCTCCCGCTGGATCTGCTCGGAGGTGATGGAGGCGGCCGGCAGTCCCATCAGGCTTGGGAAGGATGTTTTTGCGAGGCGCTTGTACTCCGCGGCGGTGGAGGGGGAGATCACGCCGTCGCGGGATTCGATATACTTCCGGTACGCCTCCCCCAAGGTTACGGTCGAGGCGGCTTTTTCGGGCGCTTTCAGGCCGTGCTTGATGGCCATGGCCTCGGCAATGGCTTCCTCCTTAGTCTCGCGCGTGATGGACACATCCTGTCCGTTGACGCGGACGCGGCAGGCCCACGAGCCGCTGGGAAGCTTCCGGGCGGTGGGCGTGTGGGCGGTGTTTTTGCTGCGTTGTTCCCGGACCTGCCGGGTGCCGCACCATTTGCAGTAAACGGAGTCGGCGTCTATCTCGCGGCCGCAGCCCTTGTTCTTGCACTTCATGACATCCCCCCCCATCATCAAGAAGGGCGGTGCCCGATTCGGACACCGCCCTTGTCTCTTTAGCCAACCTTTTCCATGCGGATGGTCATAGTGGTGCCGAGAGCACCGGCCTCGTAGCTCAGCTGGCCATCAGAATAGGTGAACGTCTTCGTGTCGTCGCCGCTGGCCAGAAGTGCGAGGGACGTCTGATCCTTGTCGTTCTGAGAATCCCAGGAGTAAGGCTCATCGGCCGTGGTGGGGGCGACGAATGTTCCCGCCCAGTACAAGCTCTTGGTGTCGCCGTTGTCGGAAACCCAGTTGATAATAATCTCGCTGCCGGAGATCGTGGCCGCCTGCCAGGTGTCCTCGGAGTTGCTGTTGACCTGCTTCCACTCGCCGGTCAGGTCGGGAGGAGAGGCGGGTTCTTTAGTTTGCTCGCCGCCGTTGTTGGCGGGCGTGCTGCCGCAGGCGCAGATGGACAGTGCCAAAACAGTGGCCATCAGGAAAACGGAAATTTTCTTCATTTTCGACCTCTTTCCGCGGCAAATCTGCCGCTTACATATATTTTTTGCAAAAAATTTGCATTTTACTGGACATATTTTGTCGAAGTGGTACAATAAAGGTACTATTTTGAGGGGGGCGCGACATGAATGAGTGGGAGGAGGACTTGTTGGCGTTGTTCGACAGTCTGGACGAAGCGGCGCAGGCCGAGGCCCTGGCGGCCGCACTGAAAATCATTAGCGGTGAGATCCTCTGAGAAACGGTGCCCGATTCGGGCACCGTTTTATTTTTCCCGCTCACGCCTCAGGCGGAGCATAAATGCAAATAGTTCGTTCCGCTGCTCGGCGGTCATGCTGTCCAGCAGGCGCATAAACTCCTGCCGCACCGGATCCGGCGGCGCCTCCTTTTCCCCCAGCAGGTCGGAGACAGTGCAGCCGAGATACTGCGCCAGCATCTGCACCTTGGCAACAGACGGCGTTTGTCCCTTATTTATGTCCGTGATAAAACTGGTGCCGACGCCAGCCTCGCGGCAGGCCACGGTGGGCTTGACCCCTTTTGCGCGGCAACGCTCTTTGATATTCTGCACAAAAAGTTCTCGTTCCATGGTGACCTCATACTATATGGCAATTATGCAAAATTACGAAAAATAGGTAATTACTCAAAATAACTTGACAATGCGTAATTACTCATTTATGCTTAACTTGTCCCTCAGGTGAGAACGAGAGGGAGGTGGAAAAATGCGACGGTTTTCGGACTGGCTGGTCGAGAAGCTGGAAGACTGCTGCAAGCGCCTTTTTAGCGTCAGCTGCAAGCGCCTTTTTAGCGTCAGCGGTTGGCGCGGGGCCATGCCTGCGGAAGTAGCACAGCACCTTGGCGTCGCAGACGGCGATCTGACTGTCGTTTTCCATGTATTCCCCTTCGCGTTCAAAAGTTGAGGGTTTCCACTGGGTCTTGCGCAGGTTGTATCCCCCTCGGAAAAACGGGTGTGTAGCTGTTTACTGACATGAACACTATACCACCCTTTTTTCCGGCGCGCAAGGTGAAATTTCACGAACGGAGGTGAATCGTAGTGCGGATCAAGGAGTACCGAGAGCGCACCGGCATGACGCAGGAGGCGCTGGCGGACAAGCTGAACGTCGACCGGTCTGTGATCAGCTACTGGGAGCGAGGCAAGGCGACGCCCTGCAAGAAGCACCGCGCCATGCTGTGTGCGATCTTGCAGTGCACGGAAATGGAGCTGATGAGCGACGCCGCTCACTGAGGTCAGCATAGCGGAGAAAGGAGGAGTTGTCCATGGCAAGGGACGGCGGAAACATCTACCAGACCGCCCGGAAAGCGGCGGGTCTGACGCAGGAGGCCGCGGCGGAGCGGCTGGCGGTCAGCGACACCAGCATCCGCGCCTACGAGTCCGGGGAGCGGCTGCCGGGCGACGACATCGTGGCGCGGATGTGCGCGGTGTACAATGTGCAGTACTTGGGCTTGCAGCATTTGCAGCTGAAGACGGCGCTGCTGCCGGACTGCGTGCAGGAGGCGCGGCCGGAGCCGCTGCCGGTGGCGGTGATCAAGCTGGTACGGCGGGTGATGCGCTTTGCGGAGGCGCACCGCAGCGACCAGCTGATGGAGATCGCCGAGGACGGCGTCATCAGCGACGGCGAGCGGGCGCTTTTCGAGGAGATCACCTGCGAGCTGGGGGATATCGTGCAGGCCGCGCTGGCCTTGCAGTACGCAGAGGAGGTGCAGTGATGCCCCGGACGATTTTGAGCGCGAAGACAGACGCCGCCAAGGACATGGCGGTTCGCATCAAGGCGCAGGCCTACGCCCTGCACGGTGGTCTGGACGGCATGGCGCGGGCGGCGGGCATGAGCCGCAGCACCATCTATGCCCGGATCAAGGACCTGCCCAGCTGCTCCGGCAAGGAGATTGCGGCCATCGCCAAGGCGGCGCGCATTCCCAAAGACGAGCTGTTCGCGGTCTGGGCAAAGGCGTGCTGAGGAGGTGACGAGCGTGACAACATGGCATTGGTTAGATCTGCGGCATGCCGATTCGCGGCCCAAGGCGGGCGAGCTGGTGGTGGTGCGGACAGGCACGCTAAGTTTCTACAAGGACGCCACCTACCGGGTGGGGTGCTTCGAAACGGATCCGACGGATCCTTCCGCCAAGAAGTTCTACTTCTTCCGCTCGGGCGGCGGCATCGAGGACCCGGCCCGCTGGAAAAAGTACTACACCGATATCCGGTACGCGGTGATCGACACGCCGGAGGGAGGTGTGATGCATGGATAGCTGGGTGATGCTGGTGCAGTACGTCTGCGCGGCAGCCGGCGCGGCGGCGGTCGTCCGCTGGGTGGATGGCTGCGGCCGGGCACAAAAAAAGAGCCGCCCTCTGGGTGGAGCCAGAAGGCGGTTCGGTGAGTTGAAGCGCACGCGCTTCTCACGAGCAAGATAATTATACCAGAGCCGGGAGGCTTTTACAAGGGGGTAAGGACTGCCATGAGCAAAAAATTTGAACAGCCCGCCTATTGGGGCGTCATCCCTGCCCCCGTGCGGTACGACGACCGCCTTCCTGCCAACGCGAAGCTGCTGTACGGCGAGATTTCCGCACTGTGCGACCGGAAGGGCTTCTGCTGGGCGAAGAACGACTACTTCGCGGAGCTGTACGGATGGTCGGCGGACACGGTGACGCGGCTGGTCCGGAAACTCCGGGACGCGGGCTATCTGACGGTGGAGATGGTGCCTACGGCCACCGGCAGCGAACGCCGGATTTTTGCCGGTGTTTGCACAAGGGGTGTCGGCAAAAATGCCGAGACCCCTCTCGGCAAAAAAGTCGGGGGGGTGTCGGCAAAAAAGTCGACCCCCCACAATATAAGAACAGATAATTATAATAATACCCCCCTTACCCCCCAAGGGGGAAAGACCCGGAAAAAGGCGGAATGGGAGCCGGAACGGTTCGAGGGGCTCTGGAAGTTCTACCCGGTGATCCGGAAGGCGGACGGCACGTCTACCAGCAAGGGCGACAAGAGCGAGGCCCGGCGCGCATGGAACGCGCTGAGGCCATCCCCCGAGCTGATCGATACCATGGGTGTGTGGCTCAAGGCGAAACTGAAATACGACGATCAGTACGCCAGGGGCTACGGCGTCAAGACGGTCTCTGTCTGGCTCAACGGCATCCGCCGTAACGGCGGCGTGCTGGAAATGCCGGAGATTCCGCAGGAGACGCAGCCGCGCCCGGATAGCCGTGTGCAGGAAAGGAAGGGTGACTACGAGATATGACGATTGACGCCCCGATCCAGTCTCAGCGGCTGGCTTCGGCGCAGGCCGCCGTGCTGGGCGCCATGCTCATCGATGCCGACTGCATCGCGGACGTGCTGGCGGACACCACCGAGAAGATGTTTGTCAGCGGCCAGTACCGGACGGTGTACAGCTGCATCCGGCAACTGTTTCAGGCGGCGCAGCCGGTTGACCCCGTGACGGTGGGCTCGGCCCTGAAGGAGGACACTGGGCAGGACTACGGCGAGATGCTGGTGCAGCTGATGGACGTGACGCCCACCAGTGCCAACGTGGGCTCCTACGTGGACATCCTAAAGCGGGAGAGCATCGTGTGGCGGCTGCGGGGCATCGGCGCGGCGCTGGCGGAGACGGAGGATCTTCCGGCGGCGGAAAAGCTCATGGAGTGCGCCAACGCCGCCATGAGCCTGAAGTCCGGCGTGGATGTCTGGGATATGGCCAAGATGTGGGAGGACTTCTCCCAGCGCCACACACAGACGTCCAAATTGGAGTATATCCATTGGGGCTACGATTTTATCGACGAACGGGTCTACACCACAAGGGGCGACTACTGCGTCATCGGCGGCTATCCCAGCGCAGGCAAGACGTGTTTGGCGCTGGGCATGGCCATGAAGATGGCGGAGCGGTACCGGGTGGGATTTTTCTCCTTTGAGACGGACAAGGCGAAGCTGGCCGACCGCATCATGTCCGCCAAGGCCATGATCGACCTGGGCGACATCAAACAAAACCGGCTGGACGAGAAGGCGTGGGAGGAACTGGCCTATGCGGCGTCCGGCCTGAGCAAGACGGGCCTGCAGATCATGCAGTGCAGCGGCTTCACCGTGGGGGACATCCAGTCCGTAGCCATGAGCCGCCACTACGACGTAGTGTTCATCGACTACCTGCAGCTTATCGAGGCCGAGGGTCGGAAGGGCTGGAGCCGTCCGGAGGAGGTCAGTTCTATCAGCCGCGGCCTCCAGCGGATGAGTCACGAGCACGGCATCACGGCGGTGGTGCTTTCCCAGCTGACGCCGGAGGCTGGCCGAAAGAAGAACGAAGCGCCCACGATGTATGACCTGCGCGAAAGCCGCCAGATCACCATGGACGCCGACGTGATCTTCCTGCTGTATTTGGAGGATTCTGAAGATCGCGCCGGGGCGCGCGTCCTGAAATGCGACAAGAACAAGGACGGGCAGGCTGGCTGGTACAAGGTGATGCAGTTTCAAGGCCGCATCCAGAGCTTCAGGCCATCGGCCAAGGCCGTTGCCAAGTCAACGCCTCTGTCCGGGCAGGTCAGTTTCAAGGAGATCAAGGACGACGGCGATGCGCCGTTCTGAGAGGAGGGCCTATGCAGGTCGGCGATAAAGTTACATACATTCCTTTTGTGCTGCGCTACGCAAAGGACACGGAGCTGCGAGCGCCCAGCGTGACCGCGTCCGTGGTGTGGGTGCATCCGGCAGGGCGCTTTGCTGTGGTGGAGCGTAGGACGGGGAGATATGCGTACCGGGAGTGCATCTGGTGCGAAAACAAGAAAAAGTGAGGTACGAGCAACATGAAAACCATAGCAATCATGAACTTGAAGGGCGGCGTGGGGAAAACCGTCACGGCCATCAACCTGGCGGACGCCCTGCGACGCGGCGGCAGGCGGGTAGTGCTGGTGGACTGTGACGGGCAGATGAGCCTGACGCGGTTCTATTTCCCGGATCTCGACCCGGACAACGCCGCCACGGTAGCGGATGTGCTGGAGGGTGAGGCGGAGTCCGTGTGGAGCGACAGCACTATCCCCGTGGACGCCGGTGGCCTTGTACAGCTGCTGCCGGCATCCAGCGCCTTGTACGGGCTGGATGTGCGGGCGCTGAAAAGCAGCATCCACAGCATCAATTCTCTGCGGGGCTTCCGCGACGCGGCGGCGGTTGAAGGCATGGACTACATGATCTTCGACTGCCCTCCCGGCTTCACGGCGGCGAGCTGCGCGGCGCTGATGGCGGCGGACGAGGTGGTCGTCCCTATGGTGGTGGACGGCTTCTCCGTCTGGGGCGTCAGCGACATGGCGGCGCAGATCAACAGCATGCGCGCTGCCAATCCCGCCATCAGAGTGGCGGGCGTCCTGATCTGCCAGTGGCACAACAGCGAGGTGGTGCGACAGGGCGAGGCGCTGCTGCGAGGCCTGAGCCTGCCGGTGTTCACGTCGGTGATCCGTCGGACGGAGAAGGTACCGGAGAGCACATTCTCCCGGCAGCCGGTCATGGACTACAGCCCCCGCAGCGCGGCAGCAGCCGACTACCGTGCGTGGGTTTGGGAATATCTGGCGGAGGGAGGCGCGACGGATGGCGAAGTTTAATATGGGCGAGTTTGCCAAGACGCTGGCGCAGCCGGTGTCCGAGTCGGGCACCGGTCGGGAACAGATCGAGTACATAGACGTGGATCTGCTGGACAGCGATCCCGGCAACTTCTACGAGCTCCGCGATCTGGACGGTCTGGCGGACAACATCGCCACCATCGGCCTCCAGCAGCCCATCCGGGTGCGGGACGGCGAGAACGGTCACGCGGTGATCGTCTCCGGCCACCGCCGCGTGGCGGCCATCCGCAAGCTGGTGGAGGACGGGCGGACAGATCTCCGCGAGGTGCCCTGTATTCGCGAAAAGGGTGATGCGTCTCCGGCACTGCGAGAGCTGCGCCTGATCTACGCCAACAGTAGCACCCGTGCGCTAAGCTCTTCCGAGATCTCTCAGCAGGTGGAAAAGGTCCGCGATCTGCTGTACCAGCTGAAGGAGGAAGGCTATGAGTTCCCCGGTCGTATGCGGGATCATGTGGCTGAGGCCTGCAAAATCAGCAAGAGCAAGCTGGCGCGGCTGGAGAAGATCCAGAAGGGGCTGGCCTCGTGCTACCGCGACGCATGGGAGGCTGGGACGCTGCCGGAGGACACGGCGGACGCGCTGTCCGGCCTATCCGAGGAGGTTCAGGAGCGTATCAAGAGGGTTTGCCCGAAGAAAACGCCAACGGCAAACGCTATCCGCGAGATGGGAGAGCGGCTGGGGTCTAATAGCTACGGCTACTACGCAGCAGCTTTTCGATGCCCAGACGCCGGGGCCTGTACCCATCAGGACAAGTTCTTTCGCCATGATTTAACATGCTGCAGTTGGGAGCGCTGCGGAGGGCGAAGGTGCTGCCTGACCTGCAGCGCGGGAGGTAAGCATAACCCCGGCGGCTGGTCTGGACGCATGTGCCCGGATGTGTGTGCGGCGGCAAAGGCCGCCTTTGAGAAGGCAAAAGCGCGCGCCGAGGCCAAGGCGGAGCGGGAGAAACAGAGCGAGAGAAGCGCCGTCGTGACCAAGGCGCAGGCGGTCGCGCAGCGGATCGTGCGGGCCGCGGATGCCGCGGGTCTGGCGGGTGACGCGAAAATATCCGGCAGCTACGGCGGCGGTTTTAGCATTGACGCGCTGCGCGGCATCTCCCGCGGCGATGTGCCAGACGGTGCGAGAAACGTGGACTTAAATGATCTCACGCCCTGGCGCACGACGGAGCTCGTCAAGAACGCCAAGACGCTGCACTGCTCCGTGGACTATCTGCTGGGTCTGACGGACGAGATCAACTCCACGGCCGCAGTGTCCGGTCAAGTCGCGCTTGCCGCGTGGATGCCCGGCGGCACGACGCCGGCAGAGCCGTGTGACGTGGTGGCGGAGTTCGACCTGAGCGGCGACGGCGAGCTGACATCTCGCTCGCTCTGCCGGTGGGACGGTGAGGCGTTCCGGTTCGGGAAGAGCAGAGACAAGATCGAGGTGCGTGTCGTCCGGTGGCTGGCGCTGCCGGAGGTGGAAAAGGAGGATGGTAACGATGATTGACGTGAAGATTGACAAGGGCGTAAGCACCATGATGTTTGCCGGAAGTGGGCTGGAGGTTACTGCCGAAATTGGTGTGATGGTTCACGAGCTGTATACGCAGCTGTACCACCGCGCCGGCCCTGCGATAGCAAAGGGCTGCAAGCAAGTTATGCTGGATATGTTGGCCCGGGAGAATTCTCCTGTGTGGGATGTGAATCTGGACAAGAACGCGGGGCATTCTTTCTTCTTGGAAGGCGATGCGGCGGCAGCTATGACGGAGCGCTTGAGACGTTCTGAGGGGGGGCGGCAGCATGACGAGAGTTGACCTGACCAGGGCGCAGTGCATCGAGCTGGCGAACTACCTGCGAGGCGTCCTGAATAACGGCATGGGCGCAGGTAGCTTTGACAAGATTGAAATGCTCGTGCTGGCCCGCCGCGCCTTGGCGGCTGCGGAGGAGCTGCCCGAGGCGCCTTCTGTTGCCGCCCACTCCCCGGCCACGCGGAAGCAGTAGCCGGAAGACGCCTCGGCGGCCGGCTCTTCGGTCTCGGCGGCGGCGCAGCTGAAGCGCGACACGCTGGAGCGCCTGACGGCCTACCGGCAGAAGGATGGTCTGAACAGTCTGGCGCCGCTGGCAGCGGCCTGCGGCAAGGTGGATGGAAAGGTGATCAGCGCGGAGTTGCTGGCGCGGATGCTGAACCGGGAGCGCTTCTCGGTGGCGATCTGGCGGGAGGTGGCTGCCGCGTTGGACAAGATGGAGCGGAAGAAAGGAGCGGATGAGGATGGCAAAGACGACTGATCTGGTGACTGCTCTTCGGTGCTGTGCGAGCGACGAACTCGATGAATGCCGCAGGTGTCCGGCGCTCACAGCTGGGGACTGCTTCTCCTGGATGAAGCGTGCCGCTGCCGACAAGATCGAGGAGCTGGTAGACCGCTGCGCCCGGTACGCCGAGGAGATTGCGGTGTTGCAGGAGAAGGTGAATGCATGATCGTTGTGCGAGTATACTTGAAGTCTGGGCAGCACTTTGATGTCTGTGCAGAAGGCGTTGAATGCAAGTATAGCGGGTTAACGGGCGAGCTCACGTCCTTCAACTACACTGGTGCCGTATCGGGAATCCCAGTATATCTCAACACCGGGGAGGTTGAAGCCGTTGTGCAGCTGAAGGCTTGCGGAGGTGGCGCAGGATGAGTAAGGCTGTACTTATCAGCATCCGGCCCAAGTGGTGCGAGAAGATCGTCAACGGCGAAAAGACCATTGAGGTGCGAAAGACCCGCCCGAAGCTGGAGACGCCGTTTAGGGTGTACATCTACTGCACACTTCCGAAGTACCCGCACGAGGACTTTATTGCAACGGATTATCCAAGGCCGCAGTTTTATGGCGGAGGCAAAGTCATTGGCGAGTTTATCTGCAACGCAATTTTCCGTGTGAACATCTGCGGATTCTGGGGCGATAGTGGGGAGCAGCTCGACAATCGGCTCAAAGAAACATGTTTGACCTCAGAAAAGTTGTGCAACTATCTTGGCGAAAAGGTCGGCTATGGCTGGCATATCTCCGACCTGAAAATCTACGACGCGCCGCGCGAGCTGGGCGAGCTTCGGCGGGCATGCCCGAACAGCTTCTACTGCGAGAGCTGCGCTATGTACCGAGAAAACGACGGCACCTGCGGAAACGAGAGCTTGCAGATCAAGCGCGCACCACAGAGCTGGTGCTATGTGGAGGAGGGCTAACAATGACACTAACTGAGATGCTTACAATTTGTGACTCGTGCGTATATGCGCCATGTCTTTGCGGGAATGACCCTGAGAACTGCGTGGCGTATCTGGATGAGTCTGCCGCGTGCGTCCCGCCTAAGGTCTACGGAGCCATATCCACGGCAGTGCTCGTGATGGATGCTGTGGGCAAAACAATCGATGCGGCGCAGTGTGTCATGGCTGACAGCTTGCAAGCGGTTTGCGTGGAGGCTCAAGATGGACGGTGAAGGA
>ERZ1034928.242-NODE-242-length-32824-cov-546.385608_pt1 | contig 32824 bp, 59 predicted proteins | sample MGYA00520627_ERZ1034928 | MGnify/ENA primary metagenome ERZ1034928 (study PRJEB33766, sample SAMN09781755) | gut metagenome | biome: gut microbiome | host: Homo sapiens | place: Madagascar | study: EMG produced TPA metagenomics assembly of the PRJNA485056 data...
TCACCCGTGAAGAAGCTGAGAAGAAGTTGGAGGAGATGAAAGCTAATGATTAAAGCACTGAATACCATTAATACTAAACTGATTCCTATACCGGTTTTACAGGACGTAAAAAGTAGAATATCTGATTGGCTTGCATCTGGTGGGAAAGAAATTGATCCTTACATTCAGCGGCAAATTGATTATCTGAAAGCTGTTGAAAAAGCAGCATTGGATGAGAAAAAAATATCATATAAGTGGAATTGGAGGAGATGAAGAATGGCTTATAAAACTGTCAAGAAAATGGGCGTTAGCCCTATTACAAATACCATTTACTACGGAAATGTAAACGAAGAAAAAGGATTATGGGTTGGTGAGAAAAAAGACGTAACCGATATGGCAATAGCCGCTGTGTTTGAATGGTTTTTGAACCAAATGGACGGAAAAGAGGAATTTATAATTACATATCCTAATGTTCCAGGCATGAAGCTAAAGATGGTAAGAGAGGAGATAGGGGATGAGTAAATGTTGTGCTAGCCAAGACGGGATATGCAGAAACAATATTCTATTCGGAACTAAATGTGACGGGTACAAAGAAAGATGTACATTGAGACCATGTTACGAAAGCCTTGGAAAGGTTGCAAAAAATTACCAGCACAATTTGAGAAAAATGTTTGGAGCGGAGGATTAATATGAAACCAGAAGAAGCAATTGAATTATTGCAGAAGCGCATTGATCTGATTGGTACGGAGTACCCCGACCAGAAAGACCTTATGGAATACCGGAAAGCGCTGGAACGTGCTGTTAAGGCATTGAAAAAGCAGATTCCGAGGAAAGTGGACAACTTGAGTGAAATATACATGGACTTTGGGACAGGCAAAAAAATAAAAGTTAGTGCTTTTGGTGCTTGCCCAAATTGTAAGTACAACATAGATATTGTTAGTAAATTCTGTACCAGATGCGGGCAAAAATTGGATTGGGGAGAAGAGGAATAGATAAATGGCTCAGAAGCGAATGTTTACGATGAAAATTGTTGACAGCGATGCGTTTTTAAGTATGTCAGCCGGTGCGCAATGTGCATATTTTCATTTGTGTATGCGATCTGACAATAATGGTCGTTTAAGACACTGGAAACGTATTTTTCAAATTATAGGCATAGAAGAAAACGATGTATGTGAGCTGATTGAAAATGGATATTTAAGAAAAACAGCAGGCAACGTATACGACCTGCCCCTGTTTAAAGAAACTACAGGATATGGAGAACGAGAAAGGGAAAGACATACGAAAGAATATAGAGAGTGGCGAAAAGAAGTTTTAGAACGTGATAAATACATTTGCCAGATGTGTGGAAGACCAAAATCAAATATAGCTCACCACAAAATAAGATTCAGAGATTGCTATGATAATGAAAATATTGCTTATGATGTAACCAACGGAGTTTGTTTATGCAAGAGATGTCATAAGATGGTGCATGGAGGTGGAAATTATATTAATGGCTAAAGTAAGCTGGATCAAAATTGAAACAGAGATGTTCAATAATGTCAAAATCGGTCATATCAGAAAGCTTCCAGAAGGAAACAATATAGTTCTTATTTGGGTTATGCTTCTGACAATGGCTGGAAGATGCAATGCTAATGGGCTTATCTTTCTGACAGAAAACATTCCGTATAATGAAAAGCTGCTGGCAGATGAACTTGGCTTTGATGAAAGCGTAATACAACTTGCATTGACTGCTTTGGAAAATTTTGGAATGATTACCAGAGATGGAAATATGCTTGCAATTCCAGGATGGGAAGAACATCAGAATATCGAAGGCATGGACAAGATCAGAGAACAGAATAGAATCAGGAAACAGAAACAGAGAGAACGACAGAAACTTGCGATTGAACAAGATATGTCACGTGACAGTTCACGTGACGTCACGCAACAGAATAAGATAAAGAATAAGAAAGAAGAATTAGATAAAGATAAAGAAAAAGATAATAATTTAATAGTATCTAAAGATACTATTCGTCAGACTGATGTCCGACGTGTCATCGAAGAATGGAATAAATTACAGGATGTTGGTATCGCTCCTATCAGGGATATCAAACCAACATCAAAAAGATGCCAGTTACTTAAAGGCCGAATAAGAGAATACGGCATGGACGATATCTTAAAAGCTATGGACAACATCCGCCACAGCGATTTCCTGAGAGGAGATAACAAAAACGGATGGATGATCACTTTTGACTGGTTTGTAAAACCAAATAACTTCTTAAAGGTTTTGGAGGGGAACTACAATGGGGACAGAAAACACGGATCTGGTGCAAAAACTCAAAGAAAAGTCGAGCCACTTATCCCGTTCGGAACGCTCAGTGATGACGGAGACTCAGACACACTGCCATTTATGTGATGATTCCGGATGGGTCTGGAGCCGTGATCAATACGGGGTTCCGTACTGTCAGGAGTGTTCCTGTGGTATCCGCAAAAAAATGATTCATAAAAATCAGCTTAAATTTGCAGAAATTCCAGGCATCTATAAGGACGCAATGTTTAATAACTTCCGGTCGGCAGTATACCAGCTGCCGGAGAGCCGGGAAACAATAAAGCAAGCTGCGAAAGCTGTTCGATACTGGGTAGAAAATATCGGAGATATGCAAAAGCAGGGAATTGGACTGTATTTTTACTCTGGCACGAAAGGCTCTGGGAAAACCCGGATGGTATGCAGCTTGGCGAATGAACTGATTGAAAAGCATCAGAAACAGGTGAAATTCTCGACATCCATGAAAATCCTTGACGAGATCAAGTCCACATGGGGAAAAAGATACAGTCCGGATAAAACAGAAGAGCAGTTGATTGACGAACTGGCCAGATCGGATATTCTTATCATTGATGACTTTGGTACAGAGACCGAAAAAGACTGGGTAAATGAGAAATACTATGAAATTATCGACGGACGCTATACAAGCCGAAAAATTACGATTTTCACAAGTAATTACTGTATTTCTCGACTTAATTATGACGAGCGTATTACCAACCGGATTCTGGAGCGGTCGCTTGAGATCCCATTTCCGGAAGAATCTGTCCGGGAACACATAGCGGAAACGATGAAACAACAAATGATAGCAGGTATCATGGGAGGGGCAAAATGAACAGCACGGTGTTAAAAAGAAAATTCACAGGGAAACCGGCAACTATGCCTTATTCGGCTGCGAAGATTGAAAGAATGCAGCGGATGTTTGATGAATCCAGAGAGAAAGTCCTGGCAGCCAGAAACGAAGAGATTGAGAAAGCGTACCAGAAGGGCAAGGAAGACGGGATCAGTAGAACCGTGAGTGCCTTGAACAAAGTTGTAGAAAACGCAAGGGCGGAAGAACGTGAGAAAAGTTACAAAGACGGATGTGAAAAAGGTTTTGAAGATGGTCAAAATTGGGCTAACATCGAGAACAGCATAACTTTTCTTTTGGCATTGCATGATACGTATGAATTTGGTCCAGAGGAAATAATGACAGTTGTCAGAAAAGGAAATGAATATATTCATCAGGCTAACAAAGGAAATCCGACTATTGGTCAATTGGCACGCAGGCTCAATGAACAATGCGAAATACAATTAGCTAAAGACGACGTGGAGCTTTTGAGAAAATTCAGCATATTTGAAGAGGGCGACCCGTATGATTAAGATAAGCGCAATGTACAAAGATTCCGGCGGGACAAATCCGTATCACAGATGCGATGAATGTTTGCGGTACCGGTCTGGAAAGCATCCGAGATGTCTGAACTACAATGGAGATGTGGACTGGAAACCAAACTACATTGCCTGCAAATTCTTCACAGATGAAAAGGAAGATGAAATCAAAGGACAGATGGATATATTTGATTTGCTGTGAAATAAAGTAGTTGATTGACTAAAAAACGCTAGAATCCATTTTGTGTGAATTTACGTAGAAATATATACCTATAGTGTTTTGAAAGGTTTTTGAACCATTTTGATAAAGGAAGGGGTGTAACATGAACAAAGCGTTACTGTTGGCATTGAACGAACACATATACCTCCAGGGACTAATCAGCAAAGAAATGAAAGAGAAAATTGACATAGAAATTCTCTCTGAAAATTAGCTTAAACTATTGAGCGGAGATGAGATTAAAGTTATAATAATCTTATCTCTGCTCTTCCAAACAGAAGGGAGAACGGGGCATGAACGTTTATCGCACTAGAGAAATACTGAAAACTTGCAGTATTTTCGATCTGAAATTAAAAGTGGCGTTTTACGCAAGAGTAAGCACAGAATCAGAAGACCAACAGGTTTCTATACATCACCAGGATGAATATTACAGAAACTTCATTGCTCAAAATAAAAACTGGGTATTTGTTGGTGCGTACATTGACAATGGAATATCGGGAATACGAACCGAAAAAAGGGACGAATTTCAACGCATGATGGCAGATGCTAAGACTGGTAAAATCGACATGATCGTGACGAAAGAAATTACCAGATTTGCGAGAAATACCTTAGACAGCATAAAATATACAAGAGAATTGCTGATGTATGGCGTGTGCGTATGGTTCCAGAATGACAACATCAATACGATTGACGAAGATAGTGAGTTACGACTTACCATAATGTCCGGAATTGCCCAAGATGAATCAAGAAAACTCTCCAATCGAATAAAATTCGGGCATGCGCAGTCAATAAAGAACGGTGTAGTCCTTGGATCCCGAATATACGGGTACATCAAGAAAGACGGGAAGCTTACAGTTGATCCCAAAACTGCTCCGATGATAAAAGAAATATTCGAAAAGTATTCTACAGGAGAATGGTCTACATCCACCATTGAAAAATACCTGTACAAAAAGGGATACCGGAATTACAAAGGCGGAAAACTCAGCCGAGATAATATCAAAAAGATAATCAAGAATCCGAAATACAAAGGTTATTATTGCGGCGGAAAAGTAAAAATCGTCGATATGTTCACTAAAAAGCAAGAATTTTTGCCTGAGGATGAATGGACGATGTACAAAGACGACGGGAACCATGTTCCCCAGATTGTAGATGAATCTGTATGGGAAAAAGCAAACGTTATTATGCAGACACGAAGCAATGCGATTAAATCCCACAGAACATCTTTTAAGCAAAACAATCTGTTCACTGGATATATCTTTTGTGGGAACGATGGAGCACCGTATTGGATGAAACAACGCACAGCAAGAGGACGTGAAGATGTAAGATGGGTATGCAGCTATCGCATAAAAAACGGAGCACAGAGCTGCAATTCTTTCGGAATACATGAGAAAGAATTAAGAATAATGCTTGCAGACCTTATCAACAAATCCGGGGATATCCAAACAGCTATTGAAAGATATATAGGTTTGGTTGAAAAGAACATAGACTTCAGCAACGACGGGGCGGAGATAAACCGACTCAAAAACATGATTTTTCAGATAGAGAAAAAGAAAGACAGGCTTCTCGACCTTAATCTGGACGGAATCATAACAAACTCCGAATATCTTGAAAAAAGCGAAAAATTCAAGGGCGAAATCCAGAATATAAACAACAAAATTTATGAGCTGGAATCGAAAGAAGAAGCCAACAAAGATTCCCATTTGAAATTAAAGGAAATCGGAAAAACACTAAATGACTTGCAAGGGATTGGCCCGGAAGATATCACCAAAGCTGTTCTGGGTGAGTTTTTGGACAAAATAATAGTGAACCCGAAGTGCCCGCAGGAGTGCGAAATTTTGTTCTTTTTAAAGACCGGAGATGTAAAAAAAAAGTCAATAATCGAGCGGGATAAACAGGGTTGTTCTGAATACTTTTTTTTAAATAAGTTCTCAGAACGACACGCCGTATTTTACAGGAAAATCAACTATGTGGATGGGTGCGAAAAGGAATTTAATTACACTTACGCATTTGCAATCTAAATAATATACAAAAGATGAACGGAAGAGCAGAGATGCAATTTTTTGACATTTAACTAAATATCTGATAGTATGAAAACATACTAATGACGACATCGGTTCCAATTCCCGGAACAAGATGTCTTTTTGCGCTTTTAGGGAGTGTTTTTATGAATCATACCGCATATGACGTAATGAGAGAATATATGATCGAGGGAGCAGATCTGGACGGACCATACCAGTTCCCCATGATGCCACGGTATACTGGCAGACCTGGAGCGGATACTGTCGACTTCAAGGACAGCTTCGACCGTCGGATAAAGAACCATAAGGAATTGACCGTAAACTTTTACATTCATGACAATGAATTTGAGAAAATCTGGAATTGCCCGGATAAATATATCGAGCATCTGAAATGTTTTAATAGCATGATCGCACCGGACTTTAGTATGGCAGTCGGAGAAGGTGGTATGCCATTTGCTATGAACATCTGGCAGAAGTACCGCAACCATGCGATAGCACATTACCTACACATGAACGGAATCCGTGTGATTCCAAACGTGAACATACCACCGGAATATTGCTACGATTGGATTTTTGACGGAATCCCAAAGAGAAGCACGGTTGCCTGCTGTACCAATGGGCGAGTGAAGTCAAAAGCATCACGATTGGAATTTTGCAAGGGTTTTCAAGAGATGGTCCGGAGATTGGAGCCACTGAGGGTGATCGTTGTCGGACGGATGCCACAGGAACTGCAAACAGATATAGAAATCATTAACTTCAAGAGCAGAAACCAGAAAATTAAGGACAGGGAGGGAAAATATGGGATTCTCAACTGAACGGTCAGCACACAATAAAGTTCGTAGGAAGAAAGAAAAGACGGAGCAGAAAGTGAAAGTCCAGAAACAACGGACCACGTACAAAACGAAGAATACGGCTAGGAGAAAATCCGAGGGATTAAATAAATTAAATTGATTCGTGAATTTTCACAGCCCCACGAAAGATTCTATAGATTAATATATGCAAGATAGACAAAATGGAAATCCAGAAATAAAGGTTATTTTCCAGCAGTTATTTTTTTGGCCGTTTTTCGGCATTTTTCTGTGTCTGAATATTGCAAATATTCAAGGACTTCCAGAAATATCGTCCGTTTCACAACCAGTATGACCAATTCTGTAAAAAGCTGCGGATCACCTGCGGACCGGTGCCGGGGATTTCCTGGCGGTCAATAACTGACGCTCTAATTTCGCCCACAACGCCCGCAAAACGAATAAGTCTACACTTCTTCAACCGGAATCTAAACGGCCGTTAAAAAGCCAAATAGGGCGGTTGTACAGTGCGAGTAAAACAGAACATATTTTCGCCGCTATTCGGGCACAGTGCCCCGATCGGTGCCAGCTGCACGGAGCGAACACGACAAAAAGAGCCGGAAACGGCTATATATAATCATAGTACCACCATACCTGGATTCCGTCAATAACAAGTGTTGATTGACAAAACGCACGAAAAACAGCTTGTAAATCCGGTAACGATAAAAATATCAAAGAACGCCAAAAAGACGAAAAACGGCGAAAAAAGCAAATCAATAACCGTGTTTCCGGGTAAGTAAAGTTATTAAGCTGTCAAGGTGCACGACTTGCAGAGAAGTTTTGCAAGCCTGATCCGCTCCCCAGGTCGTGAACCTGGTGCCGGGCTGGGTACCGGAGAGCAGCAGAAAAAGAGCAGCATTTTTACTGCTCTAAAAAATTAACATTAATTGACCGGGGCAAGTCCCGGAAGAACTCCGAAAAACCGCAGTCAGAAACATTATATTGCCTGTCAGAAGTCGGGATGATCTGCCCGGCCTTCAGCTCCATGCAAGACAGCTGTAAAAAACCGGCTTGTTTCGTTGACCGGTGCAGGGCGTACCGCATGACGGACACCGCCCCAGACTGACACCGCACCGGTGGCAGATCATACCAGATCAGCAGCGCAGAACCGGAAGCAACCGCGTCAAATACTTGTGCAGCTTCCTTTTCTGCAATCCCTTTTATTTTGTTCATTTCGGAAAAATCGCCGCTTTTTATAGCGGCGACGGTTTGTTTTTGCGTGGGTTTTCTGATTTCAATTATTTTTTCGCTCATCAGCAGAACACCTCCCCGAACATATAAGAACCGTTATTTTTGTAACTTTCGTTCCAGATTGTAACAACTTCTTCAGCTTCTTTCCTGGATCCGCAAAGGTTCGCCGCTGTGATGCCTTTTATTTTAAGCTTTGAAAGTAAGTTATCACTTTCAGATACCTTGACGGCGTAAGCATAGTTTTTCCCGCTCTCTGTCACCTGTACGGCAATATAACTTATTTTCTTTTTCATATCTTTTCTTTCTTCCCTGTACTCATGGGAGCCGAGGTATAAAAAGGGCGCTGCCGGGAATCGAACCCGGCCGGAACCATTACGCCTAGTTCAAACAATCATTGATTTTCTTTTCCAGATGTGGAAACGCTCCGCAAATTTCTTGTACGCTGTCGGCGTAATAATCGCCCACTGTTTTTCCGAAAATTGTAATATTTCCAGAATAAAAACAACCGAGATCGTTAAACCAGATGTCAAGTCCTGTTGCCTGTTCTTTTTTATCACCGTACCACATGTCAATTTTAATCATTTTATTTTCCTCCTAATTTTTATTTTAAAAAGCCGCCGGGGAAATGCTCCCCGGTACGCTTGCCGGCCTAATTTTCTGTAAGTCTTTTGAAAATATCAATTGTAAGAGCTGCAAGCTCCCTTTTCTTGTCTGAAACATACCCACGTCTTTTACTTTTTAAAGCTTTTTCGGCATTTTCTAAAGAACTTACGCCCCAGCTGGAAGCGTTTTGAAGCTTCTCATATTCTTCTGGCGTTACCGAAACAGCTTTCAAGCTGAAAAGATCGACATCGTATTTTGTTTTGAGCTGGCAGATGGGAATGTATTTATCAGTCCCCATATTCTTACCGATATTCCAGATAACGTAATTTTCCGGGATTTTCTCCACGATTTCAAATACGTCAGTTCGATAGTCGTTCTCCGAAAAGATTTTACTGTCCTTAATTTCGATTTTAGCCATGTTATTATCCTCCCTTAATTGATTTTTTTTGAAATCCGGCGGTTGCGTTGAGGCTACGGCTATACCGCCGCCGGAGGTGTTAAACTTCTACGCTGATCAGGGACGGATCCAGATCTCCGCGTCTATATTTAATTGGGAGATACAAGCCCACGCCGTAAGGATCAGCCAGTAGCTCCCCGAAATGGGAGTAATGATAGTCAATTCCCATTTCTTTGAATTTCTCTATTGCGGTGCTGTTGAGTGAACCTTTTTCCCATTTGATGCTTGCTATTTTCATGTTCGCTTCCTCCTATAATGTTTTGTTTTCCTTTGATGGTTATATAATACATTATTTTTAATGTAAAATCAATATACAAAATACATGAAAAATAATGTAAGCAATTATATGAAATTTGTGCATTATTTTTAATGTGAAAGCCATTGCAAATAAAAGTTACCTATTATATAATGTAACTATGCAAAGACGATCAGAAAGGAGAAGTGAAAATGATTGTATATAAAATTGATGTTTTGAAAACATTAAATGAATCAGGGTACACGCCGAGCAAACTAAGAAAGGAAAAGCTTCTGGGGGAGAATGCTATACAGTGTTTGAGGGAAAATAAAATGGTAGGGATTAAAGCACTTGACAAAATATGTACTATATTAGATATGCAGCCGGGGAATGTTATAAAATATGTAGAAACGGAAAAGAAATAAAAGCATTTAAAATAATGTAAATAAACACTTGACAAAAACATTAATTATAATGTATAATAAAGACAATTAAAGAAGACAAGTACATAGCCCCATGAGGGACGGATCAGGAGGAAAAAATGCGAAAATATGATTTAGTAAAAAGAACGATGGAATTTAACCGCAAAAATAGAAGAGAGATCAAAGAAGGATGTACAGCTTTGGATCCGGATCCCGAATACATAAAAACGTTTGACGATCTGGAAGAGGCTAAAAATGAACTTGCAAAACGCAAGACAAGCGTCAGCAAGTTTGAAAATCACAATATGACGTTTTACTCAGTTGAGGAATATGTGATTGAGGAAAACGAGTTCGAGTATGACGAGGATGAAAAAAAACTCGTACAGACGAGTTTTATAGACACCTTGGAAACAACTTCAATGGAAATCGAAGTTGTTGAAAAACCCAGCTATGAAACACTTGGCATTTATTCCGGCCTGGAAGAGGCGGAAGAGGCAGCAAACGAGTATGACGGAGACGGAGAGCCCTATATAATGCTTTAAAAAAATACGAAGAACAAATAATGGAGGAAAAGAGAAATGAAGAAAACAATTGATTTATTAAATGAAGTTGTAGCAATGGGATTCGGCAGAGAACAGGCACTTGCAGATATCGACGCAAGTCTTGACGAGGTGCTTACTGAGAGAAAGCCACTGATGGAAGAGGAGATTTCCGATCAGCTTTACGAGGACATTCTTTTTGGCTTCAGATGCGAGGCCGAAGAGCCATGAAGGCGGTGTTAATAGAGGGCTATATGGAAAAGGGCGTTTTTGCAACGCCTTTTTCGCACGCCGGGAAAAGGGTATATACGTACCCACTGCCGCCTTTTTCCACAGTTGCCGGGATGGTCCATTTTTTGTGCCGGTGGAGCAGCTGGCACGACATGAATATATCAATAGCCGGAAGCGGAACGATGAACGAACAGGAGTTTGCAATGCACTGGAAGGGCGGCGCTTATGCCAGATCAGAAACGGAGGACTTTAAAAAGCGCTTTCCAGTCAGGGTGAAAAACGGGATGGGTTTTACAGGATGGGTCAATACGCCGGTTTTTGTTGATTTCGTCGCCGATTTAAATTTACGTTTGCACATACAACCGAAAAACGAAAAAGAAGTTGACGTAATTTATAAAATGCTGAAGTACCCGAGACGGTTTCCAAACCTGGGACGGCATGAGGATTTGTTGAGAATTGATAAGGTCGAAGTTGTTAACATTTTGCCACCGGAAAGAGTGGTGCTGAGTTTGCCAGCTTATGCACCGGTACTTCCGGGAATCTCTGGCACCGTTTACGCACTGCATAAAAAATATACGATAGACAGAGAACGGCGGATTTTTGAAGATGTGAAAACGGTGTATCTTGATGCAGGGCAAGAAGTCACGACCGAAATTGACAGCTGCGGAAACCCGGTGTTTTTAATGTGATTATTGACAGTTGACAATAATTATATTATTATAACTATAACATCATTTTTTGGTGAATATAAAATTAGAGTGTTAGTTATTGATTAATGGAATAATTAATAGTCCCATCGTGGAAAAGAAAAAGCCCTTGGACAATCTCCAGGGGCTTAAACTCTGTTTTTTTTGTGGCGGCTAACGAGGGGAGAACAGACCCGCCGCCGAGATCTGTTAAATTATTCATAGCATACAAATGTTTGCTTTGTCAAGAAAAATATTTTTTGCTTTTGGCTTGACAGGTTTTTATAAAATGTGCTATCGTGTCATCAACGAGGAACTCAGGAGGGGCGAGCTAATCGGAAATTAATAAAAAAATCATTTAGTCAGGTAACCGGATCAGACGCCGGAAGCCTGGCTTTTTCTGTGCCAAAACGCCCCTATAATTATATTATATATAATCCCCTATTAATTAATTCTATACAGTACCGTATTATAATTCTTTTAAGCCCCTCCTAGATTCTGAGTTGATTAATGTATACTTAGATATACTATATTATAATATATATAGCTCTATAACGCTGTATATTGAGCTATAACAGATTATTTTATTAAAAGATCTTTTGTTTATACCTTGAGCAAAAAAATAAATTTATACTTGCATTAAAGACTTATATGTGCTATTGTAAATGGCAGATAAGCAAATACATTTACGATTTTTAAACAAAGGACGATATAAAAACTGAAAAGCATTTACGGAACTTCCGGCGCTGGGTGTAGCTGCTGGGTGTGTTCTTCGATTGCTGGCCGGTTTGTTATCGTTCTTTTTTTATTTTGCTAAATTAACAGATTAACGTTGTAAAGTGAGGTGATACAGTGAAAGATAATGCTATCAAGACAGAGAAAGAAACAGAAGTATATTTGAGCAATATTAATATATATGCTGATGAATATATTAACACAGTATTACGTGTATCACCTGATAGTGAGAATTACAGAAAAGAAGTAGCTGATAGTTTTGTTGATATGATCTTTTATATTGCTGATCATATACAGAAACCTAGTAATGATGATATAGAATTATTGGATCATATGTTTAGCGTGTTTGTAAGGTTATGCAGTAAGTATCATGTTTTACCAACTCTGGAAGTATTTAGCTTTCTGGTAGGAATTAACCGCTCAACGTTTAGCGATTGGATGCGCGGGGACTATAGAACTGCCACAGCACATAGCAACACGGTGAAAAAATGGTTCGATATTTGTAAAAACTGCACGCTCAATAGACTACATAACCAGCCCGGAACAAATGCAAACCTGATCTTTGTCGCAAAAGCTGCATACGGCATGGCAGAGACAGCACCGGTTCAGGCGGATCATGTGCAAGGCATCCCGCAGCAGTCAGCGCAGCAGATCGCAGACCGCTACAAGGACGCGCTGGAGCTTCCGGAGATGGAACGGCCGAAACTGTAAGCACAGAAGCGGCAGGAAACACAATATATTGCGCATAGCAAGAAAGAAACACAATATATGGTCCGGTACAATGTATAAATAGGGTACACTTAAAATGAACATTGTGCAATGCAAGAAAAATTGTGCAATATGACGAACGAAAAGCGGTATTAGCATCCTCTGACTACTGCCGCAGGCCGAACAACAACAGTGTGATCCGGTGCGGCGGGTCCCATGGGGCGGCGGGCTGACCGGATAGCGTACGGATGAGACGGGGACCCCCTTGGAGGGAAAACCACCAGGAGCCAGGTGGACCCCCGAAGCAAATAAAACAACAAAAAGGCCCTTTTCACATGGCAGAGATAGTGATTGCAACACGACAAGCCGTAAGCCTTAACGGTTTCTCTGCCAACACAAAATAAGGCAATACCAAGAAAGGCAGGTATAAAGAATGAATGAAATGATGATTTTTAGCAATCCAGAGTTTGGAAACGTAAGAACGGTGACGATAGACGGAAATCCTTGGTTTGTTGGAAAGGATGTAGCAACAGCATTGGGATATAAAAATACCGCTGATGCTATCGGAAAGCATATAGATACTGACGATAAGCTGACATCGCAAATCGCGATTGCAGGTCAGAGAAGAGACGTAGTAGTAATCAACGAATCCGGATTATACGCTTTAATCCTCGGGAGCAAACTCGATTCTGCAAAGAGATTTAAACACTGGGTAACAGCAGAAGTCCTTCCTTCTATCCGTAAAACCGGAAAGTATGAAGTTGGTCAGAAACAAGATTCTTACCAGATAGCTGATCCGATAGAGCGAGCTAAAAGATGGATTGAAGAACAACAGGAAAAGCAGTTGCTTGAACAGAAAGTGCAGGAACAGAAACCCAAAGCAGAATATTTTGATTCTCTTGTGGACAATAGGTTGCTCACAACCTTCCGGGATGCAGCTAAGGAATTTCACATGCCACCCAAGGCATTTACAAAATGGTTGTCAGATAACGGTTATATCTATCGAGACCGGCACAATATCATCAAGCCGTATGAACAGCACCGAAAATCAGGACTTTTCCAGATGAAAGATTTTTCAACACCTTATGGGTATTCAAATGTTCAAACATATATCACTGTAAAAGGCAAGGAAACATTTCGACTGTTACTACAGGGACAAGGACTGGTTAGGGCATAAAAAAAGAGAACCATTACGGTTCCCTTTTGAGATCATCAGTGGTCAGTTTGATTGACACATCTGGTTTTGGCTCAATTATCAATTGACATTCCAGAAAATCAAGAATCTGAATTAGTTCATCTGCGGATATACTTCCCCTTGAAAATTTATTTGCAAGTGATTGCGGGAGCATCCCAAGGTGCTGAGCTAATTGAACACTGGTTACTTTTTTCATCTTCATTATTTGCTTTATCTTATCAGAAACCATATAAATACCTCCTATTGACATTATCATAATCAAAAACGTTTCAATAGTCAATAAAAAATACTCATAAATGTGTATGAACTACTTGCAAATATAATCAATTAGATGTATAATTAACTCATAAATAAACAGGAGTGATTATATATGAAGATAGGATATGCGAGAGTATCAACAGTAGAACAGAACGAAGCGAGACAGATGGAGGCATTGAGAGAAGAAGGCGTTGATAAAATTTATATGGACAAGAAGTCCGGCAAGGATTTCAATCGTCCAGAGTATCAGAAGATGATTGCTTCCCTTCAAAAAGGTGACATATTGGTAATTCATTCGATTGATCGACTCGGAAGGAACTACGAAGAAATCATAGCTGAGTGGAGAAAAATTACAAAAGAGATTGAAGCGGATATCGTTGTCCAGGACATGCCATTACTTAACACCACGCAAAACAAAGATTTGACCGGAACTCTGATTGCTGATATCGTATTGCAGCTTCTTTCATACGTAGCTCAGAGAGAACGCGAAAATATTCGTCAGAGACAGAAAGAAGGAATTGCGATTGCAAAAGCTCAAGGGAAATATAAAGGACGAGCAAAAAAAGAGGTAGACAAAGAACTCTTCGAGAAAACAAAGCAAAGATGGCAGGCCGGGGAAATCACCAAAGTTCAGTTTGCCGAAATCATGGGAGTGTCAAGAGGAACACTATATAAAATGTTGGGAGGGGAACAGTAATGATAGACTTTACAAATAAGTGTGTTATCACAGAAAGCGATGTTGAATCAGCGAAGCTTCTTAAGATGGCAATTTCTCAAGGCTTTACGCTTCCGAAAGGCGAAAAAGTAATGGAATCATGCAGATTTTTCCGTTTTATCGGAAGTCCGTATAAAAGCGTGATTGTGCTGCCAGCAGTAACACAGGAAATGTATGATCGAGCTATATTATATTCACATTTATTCGGGAATGAGTTGGAAGAATTGATGAAAATTTCTGATTTGGCTGCTAGGTGGTGCCGTACATATGGATACAATCATCTCAGCGTATACGCTAATGAAGAAACTGACACATACACCGGGCGAGGAATTGCTAAAAATAAAGATGGCGTGGTGCAGGATGTAAAAATCAGATTAAATAAGCCACGCAAAATAACGGTAGCTGAACTTGAAGAAAAATTAGGCTATCCAGTGGAAATAGTAAGTTGAGGATACATCCTATGAAAAAGAACAATCCACAAGGTGAATCCATCCGCATCCGGTTGCCGTACCAATTGGAGCAAAGACTTATAGCTGAAAAGAACCGAACCGGCAAAAGTGTGTCACAGATCACCCGTGAAGCCTTGACACAGTATTTTCGGAAAAGGTAGGTAAAAGACGATGCTTGAAAAATTTTTTAAAAAACAAAAAAGGTCTTCTGAATGCCATCCGCTTGAAAAGCCTTTAGCTCATGATCGGTCATACGAGTATCATCACAAGAAAGCTGTTCTGGAGGACGGAAGGCTGTATGACACGGAATCAGCGAAAAAGGTTTTTGCGGACGAAGCAAGTTTGGAATATATCGCACTCGGAAGAGCAATGCAAAGAGTTTATTTCTTAACTCCGAACGGAAACTGGTTTTCGGCCGAAGAAAAAATCGAGACGGAAAGCGGAATCACTGATGCCGGCGATTATCGCATACAGGTCACAAAAACCATTTACACATACAGTGATCTTCGAATGGAGCAAAAATACAAGGTTAAAGACCTGATTGGAAGAAATGACTATGAATTATACAAAGAATATTTCGGGGAGGTAGAAGAAGTATGAATGAAACAAAAGAAATCTATGAACTGTTACCATCAGAACCAGTTGACGTAGCAGCTATGCTGATAAAAGCTACGGTTGTTACGGACGCACCGGTATTCGCACTATCCCCGATGCTTGAAGGCAAATTGGTTGCGATCCCGAAATACGATCCGGTTCAGCTTCAGGAAATCGCAGAGCACCTTCTGGTGTACTGTAACGCACAGGAAAGGGGATACGAAAATGTCTGTTGTGAAGATTGTAAATACGAATCCGTATGACTGGAGGGGAACCAAATGCCTTATTGACGGAAAACCGATTCCGAGAGTGAAATCAGTAGATTTTCATGTTGAGGTTAATAAAGTTCCGATATTTAATCTTGAATTAATGGCAACACCAGATATTGAAATGGAAGGTCTGGCGCGTATTAGTGTTAGTTCTCAATCAATTACTGATGCAATTTCAGTTTTAAGGCACGAACTGCTCCAACATGGAGAAATATACCAAGGATTCAAATCGAGCCTAAAATCGGCTCTGGAAATCTATTCTACATGTGGGCTTCCATTTGAACCGGAAGAAGAGACAGCAGAGAAGATTCTTGATTTCATGATTGGGGGAGAACGATGAGAACGATATTCACAATAATCGCACTTGCTATCAATGTTCTGATGTTCGTTTCAGCAAGCTCCGAGATCGTGACAAATAACGGCAAAGATAAATGGGAATCTGCCGCTTGTTCGATGATTCTTGTCGGAACTGGAATAAGCGTGATTTTATTTTTGACATCTTTGTGAATCAAATAAAAATATGAAGGAGGATATAAATAATGAATTTTACAGAAGCATTTAAACTTATGAAACAGGGAGTAAAAGTAAAACTCCCAGGTTGGAACGGTTACTGGTGCTGGGACGATGAAAAACAGACGATTATGATTCATTGCAGACCAAAAGATTCCGACAAAGGACAGGGAGAAGTCCTTGATATCCGTGAAACGCAGAGAGTAGAATACACTTTCATGCACACGCAGAGAGATGATTGGATGATTGCTGATGAGAATAACTGTGGTGTTCTTGGCGGTCAGTCAACATTTGGATTTGGCGATGCTATCCGTTATCTGAAAAGGGGACTTAAAGTGGCTCGTAAAGGTTGGAATGGGAAGAAACAGTACATTCAGCTTGCTTCTGGTGTTTCTTATAAAACAGCGGATGGAGAGATTGTGAACTGTGAACATGATGCAATCGGAAACAAAGCCATTGCTTTTGTCGGAACGTCTGGCGTACAGATGGGGTGGCTTGCATCTCAAGCAGACATGCTTGCAGAAGATTGGATTTTTGCAGAATAAGAGGCAGCTTATGCTATTAGCATTTCCAATGGTTTTACTTCCGCTGATATTGGTAGAGCGGATTAAAATAATAAAAGCAAAGGTAAAGCCCTCGCCGTATGGTCTTGGAGGAAGGTTCATCACGGACAGGACGAGGCATGAAATCCCTAGATAGCCTGTATCGGCACGGATTTATAGTAATGAAATAGATATCCAAAGCCAAAATTTCCTCCAAATGAGTTACGGCTGATACAGGCGTTCCGGAAAAAACATAAATATATTAATGGTGTTTTTGAAGTATATCACATGCGGCAGGGTTGAGCGGCTGCCGCAACATAGCGCATTGGCGAAGCGGTAACGCACCGGACTTTGACTCCGGTATGCGTGGGTTCGAATCCCACATGCGCCGCTCTGCATCAGTTTTGCCTTTCCTCTGATGCAGATTGGATTTTCTTTTTCCCTTTTTTTAATGAAATACCCTTTAACCACCTATCGCAACGGCGATGACTAAAGGAACGGTCAAATGTTCCGGGTGGTTTCAACCTTTGTTGCAGCTGGTGGTCAAGAACTGCAACAGTAGTAAAAAGACGGATATCACATCGACCCTGTATCTTTTTGCTACTCAGGAAGTTTAGCTCAGTTGGTCAGAGTAACCGGCTCATAACCGGTCGGTCCTGGGTTCGAATCCCAGAGCTTCCATTTCTCCCTATGCTGTCCATCCGTTTAATGGGCAGAAAAAACTGCCGAATGAGTGTACGTGGGTTGCTTTTCAGAAAGTGCGTAACGGCGTAGCCGGAGTGAAAAGACAACTTCCCGTTCGGTTCTGTCTCTGAGTTAAATATGTCGCCAATGAGTGCACGTTGACGACAGGGAGTTTTCAAGAGGCATTTCAGGAATAATCCTCCGAAACAACTCCGTGGGACTGGCACGGATGAAAACAGTCTAGTGGAAAGCATAACACGATAAACCTATTGCTAACCCGGTGTATTCCGGGTTCTGCGGAATGTGCAAGTAACTGGGAACGGCCTGGTCGTAGACTAGGTCTTGATGGTTCGAATCCATCCGTTCCGCTTGTCTGGAGCCTGAAAGTTTGGCGTGGGAATAGCGCAGGGCGGCGCATGGGAATGTGATTCCGAGTTCCGGACATGTTTGCTGCTTATCGGATTGCAGAGTGGATTTCCCTTAAAGTAGGCAATAAGTGAACGTGCTGAAATGGTTCTTCCAGATATGTACATCGCAGGATAGAGAAGCGGAATCTCACAAGGCTCATATCCTTGAGAACGGCGGTTCAAATCCGTCTCCTGCAATTAATTCGTTCGAGTCACGCTGTCAGTGCACGGACAATCTATGGTTCAAACGGATTAATCCCATGGGAAAAGGTTGATGTTTATCCTGTTGACTGCTGGGCAGTACGAAAAGCATACCATTTATATGTTGTGCGAAAATGGAAATCATCTCATTTATTTACTGAGGCGATCAGCCGTGTGAAGCGGCATGGAATGTAGCTCAGTGGTAGAGCAATGACTTACAAGTCATGTGTCGCAGGTTCGATTCCTGCCATTCCGTTTCCGGTAAATTGCCATTACCGGAAAGCATTTCCAAAATGCTCAAATTTACCTTCTGATTGGTTCCGGTGGTTCACGTTGGGTGACAATGCGTGGTTCAAGTCCACCCACCGGACTTTTTTTATTTTTTTGAGGTAGTTGTATGGAAAAAGTTCAATGTTGCACATGTAAATGGTACGCAACATACGAAGGTGTCTGCTGTAATGGCGACAGTGAACATTGTGCAGATTTTAGATACCTTGATGACAGTTGTGAATGTTGGGAGGGTATTGAAAATGAGTAAAATATCAGTGCTGTATATGGCGATTAATCATAAGGATGCTCACGAGTTTTTGATATGGTTAATTGATAAAACACGCAGTGATATATCAATAGTACGGTTCGATAGAAAAAGATACGTGCTGGAAACAGATAGGTGCGTTGTTGGAACATTCATCTTAAACGACCCATATAGGGGCAGAGCACTTCGTAATAGCGCTGATTTTTTCTTGCAGAGCAATAAACCATTTGAAGCACGATTGAGAATGATTAAAGACTTGTATTATTCGTCACTACAAGGGATTGAAGAACTTGGAATTGACGCGAAAGAAATTACAGAAGAGTAGCTTATTAAACTACTGATATACGGAGATGTGGGATGAAAGTATTCGGTAAAGAAATCAAAGACGAATGTTCCAAGTGCGGAAACATCCTTGAGTGTGAATTATTCCGACAGGGGCATGGAATAAAATGCGAAAGATGCAACATAGTAGAAATGTTGAAATGTCAAATGAAACATAAAGAGGGGAGAATGAAGAATGAACGAATTGAAGGTATTAAATGAGCAGGAAGTGTTAGGAAAACAGTTTAAGGTTTATGGAACAGCAGAAGAACCACTGTTTCTGGCTAAAGATGTAGCGGAGTGGATTGAGTATGACACATCATCAGTGCATAAGATGCTTGCCAATGTAGATGATGATGAAAAGGTTCGGAAGAATGTTCCGACCCTTGGAGGAACACAGGAATCATGGTGCCTTACCGAGAACGGACTCTATGAAGTCCTGATGCAGTCCAGAAAGCCGATCGCCAAACAGTTCAAGAAAGAAGTCAAAGAGATTCTGAAGACTATCCGTAAGCATGGCATATATGCTACGGACAATGTGATTGATAACATCCTAAACAATCCAGATTTTGGTATCGAACTTCTGACAAAACTCAAAGAGGAACGTGCTGCAAGGGTAGAAGCTGAGAGGAAGAACGCTATCCTGATGCACGTCAACAAGACATATACCATTACTGAGATTGCAAAAGAACTGGGACTGAAATCAGCAATGCAGCTAAACCGGATTTTGGCAGAGAAGAAGATACAGTATCAGGTGAACGGTACGTGGTTAATGTATTCCAATTACAGTGACTGCGGATATGAAGAAATCAAACAGGAAGTATTGGATTCCGGAAAGGTAATCTACCATAGACGGATTACACAGATGGGACGTGAGTTTATCCTTGGTCTGTTTAAGAAAACAGCTTGATTGTGAAAGGAGAATTGCCATGAGAGTTGAAGATATGAAAAATTGGACGGTAGATCAGCTGAAGAAGGAAGTTGTCCGACTGTCTGAAGAATGTGAGAAAAAACAACATGAACTTTTGGATTTACAAGAACACCAGATTGAGTTGGAAAGAGATTTTGACGACATGGTGATGTATGGAGAGCCTGAACCAATTAACGATGCACAACCAGACAAAAAGGAGACAGATTTTGCTGTAAGCTTAAAAATGTATGAAGATCAGCACCAATCCGATTGCATCACAATCAATCAGCTTCAGACTGCATTGGACGTACTTGTTGACCGGTATGCAAATCTGAGAAAGATTCATGGATTGAGCTGATATGGGCGAGAAAGATGAATTGAATCATCTCTTTATAGGTGAAAAAGAGATAGATACATCAGGAATACCGGAGTTTCCGGGAGATTTAATTAATTATTCACTGCAATCTGTTGGAAAAGAGTTTGAATTTAGAATGGGATTTGAACTTCCGAAAGAAATTTTTAATTCATTGTTTTTCCCAAACCGGATAAACAAAAATAATTTCCGCAAAATACACGGATTCCCCAAAAAACGCAAGATTGCAGGACGAAAGGGAGTGAGGAAGCATGAAAGATAATGAATATTTACTTAGAAGTCTTTGGATAGAAGCCGTTCAAAACCTGTATCTTTTTTCAGGAGCGCTTAAAACATGCATTGCTTCATATAAAAACAATTATCTTAAAATGCACGGAAAACATAAAATAAGACAGATTGCCGGAAGAAAGAGAAAAAGGAAGTTCCACAATCAATTCAGCGATAATGCAAGAAACAAAATGAGAATTTATCTTAAACGGAAACGTAAAGGTATTAAGCATAAAAAGAATAGGAGATTAAAGTGAGTATTAAATCAGCATTTGAATCTGAGGGAATAGACTTCTCTCAGGCAATGAATCCACCGGAGCCGTGGAACGGGCAAACATTAATTAAAAATATCAATGGCAAAGACTACGCATGTTGTCCTTTCTGCCAGAAGAAAGCGCTTCTGATTAGTCCAGATACAAAAATTCAGCATCTTAAATTGAAATGCAAGGGTAGCAACTGCAAGAAAGAGTTTGAGGTAAATGTATGAGGGAGATAAAAACATTTATTACATCGTTCTTCTATTATTCAAAACTCAAGAAATACTTTCCAGATTATAAAATAGGTCGAGTCAAGTATGCTATTATGGTTGTCCGCTGGAATAAATCTTCTGAAGCCTCTTCAACATCAGAAGAAATTCCTGAATGGAAATGCATGTATATGAATGAGCCTATCCCAAAAGAAAGGAGATAGCCAGATGAACGCAAAACGGATTAAATGTATTCTGACAGGTGGATGTAGATTTCGGGATTCAGCTATTTCAGAGTGCGACGATAAAGAAAAGACCTGTACCATTACGGAAACTTGCTGCAAGTGTGGGAAGAAGTATACAGCGGTATTTACTTACAAACAATTAGGGATTCCAGACTGAGGTGAATGTATGAAATATGGTGCAGTGAATTATCCCGTTAAGATTATTGATGAAGAAATCATTAATGCACTGGCAGACATTGAAATACATCATGAAGAAGATAAACGAATTGTTTTGGTAGAATGCGTCATGAATTACACCCAACTTCCAGAAGAATGTATTCTTGAAATTGGATATCTTAAAAGAAAATTTAAAATCATACATATTGACTCAGCTACAACAGGATCTGGAATATATAAACTTAAATTCATGTTTGAGCGAGTAGAAGATATAAATAAAAAAGACGAGTGGCGGGATTCGTTTAGAAGCATTGTGAGGTGAGCAAATGATATGGAACGAAGAAATATCCTTTGATGGCTTTCAAAAGAAGATTGATGAGTGGTACAAGGATAAAGACTTTGAACTGTGCGACCCACCTATCAGCGCCCAATTTGCTTTAGATTTAATTTTCAAGACGTTGGTAGACGATAAAGAAGATTATCCGTATCTCACAACTATGTCAGAAAGTACAGAACAAACGAATAGCATTATGCTTGATTTGATTCTTCGGAAATACAGTCGCAAATACAGAAAGTATCTGCAAAAACAAAAAAAGAAGAAAGAATAAATAATCAGTCAGAGAGCCACATGAGAGCCAGACTAAATCCTAAAAGAAAGGAGGTCTGGCTCTATTTTTATGCAGAAATTTACAGAAGGCTCATTTGAGTGGTATCGGGCAATCTTAAATCAAATCATCGGCGGAGATATGTCGATATACCAGAATCAGAAAGATTGCCTTGATCTGCTGTTAAATATGAACATTGATTTACCATTTGCAGAGAATCTGGAATCGCAGCAAATGGCAATAAAAGTAAGTAAGTATGCTCACAATGTAGCTGCAAGGCAAGCCGCACGGACCGGAAGCGGTAATTTTGACGATATCTACTGGCAGTATTTGTTACTGGAAGCCCCATGGCTGTTTGAAAGTTATCTGTACTACATGGAAAAGAACAGGCAGCCACGCAGAAAATTCTATGAGCCCAGGAAAAAGACACTGAATATTCTTGTACAGGATTTACAGGACTTAGAGGACGGAAAGATTGAGTTTCTTGGCGTTTCCATGCCACCCCGAACCGCAAAATCAACTACCTGTATATTTTTTCTGTCCTGGATAATGGGAAAGCGACCGAACAGCCATAATGCTATGAGCGGTCACAGTGGAATCCTTGCCGATGGATTTTACGGAGAAATACAGAACCTTATTTCGACACCAGAATATACTTTCAATGAAATCTTTCCGTCCGCAACCCTCGAAAAGAAGTCGGCAGAGAAGAAAGAAATCAACCTTGGCGCACCAGACCGATTTTCAACATTGACTTGCCGTGGTATTGACGGAACATGGACAGGTTCTGTGGATATATCTTCCGATGGCTACTTATATGTCGATGACCTTGTGCGTGACAGAACGGAATCATTAAGCCCAACACGTCTGGAAAACCGCTATCAGGATTATCTGAATGTTCTGGTTGACCGTAAAAATGACGGAGCGAGGGAACTCATGGTCGGAACCCGATGGAATGTCATGGATCCTCTTGGAAGAGTGGAGACTGAAAAGAAAAATAATCCACGGTACCGATTCAGAAAGATTCCGGCATTGAATGAAAATGGAGAATCTAACTTTGATTACGACTACGGAGTAGGATTTTCCACAAAATACTATGTGGATATGAAGTCAAGGCTGGATGCTAATGAATGGCAAGCTAAGTATCAGCAGAATCCATTTATCCGTGAAGGAATCCTGTTTCCGGGAGATGGGCTTCGGTACTACAACGGAACACTTCCGGAAGGTGACAGTCGTGTTGTTACTGCCTGTGACGTTGCATGGGGAGGCGGAGACAGTCTTTCAATGCCTATTGGACGAGAATACGAAAATGGAGATGTCTATATTTTTGACTGGGTGTTCAACAAAGGGACAAAAGAAGTTACTCTTCCACTTGTTGTTGGAAAAATTGTTGGAAATGAAATCCGGCAGATAAACTTCGAGGCGAATAACGGTGGTGATATGTACAAGATGTACGTGGACGAAAAACTCAAAGAACAGAAGTACAAATGCAGCTGCACATCAAGCCGTGCACCGGGAAATATGGAGAAAATGTCTAAGATTATCGCATATTCAGACGATATAAAAAGAAACTTTATTTTTCTGGATGAAGAACATCGGAGTAAAGAGTACCAGGCTGCTATGGACGAACTTACTTTCTTTGTTCAGCTCGGAAAAAACGTGCATGATGATGCACCGGACGGTCTTACTCAGCTTCAGATGTTTATAGAAAAAGGGAATGTAGGTACAGTGACAGCTATGCGCAATCCATTATGGGGAGGGAGAATGAGATGAATACACGACAATATCTTGAGCAAGTACAGGATTCTGATAGAAAAATACAGAACAAAATACAGGAAGAATACCGCTTAAGGCTTTTGGCAACCAGTATATCCTCTTTTTCAAACGGAGATAAAGTGCAGACTTCTGGTGGAAAAGACCGTGTTGGTGATGCTGTGACCAGAATCGTTGAGTTGCAGCAGGAGATAGCATCTGACGTCAAAGGGCTGGCGGAACTGCAAATGAAAGTTTCCAGAGATATCAATGACATGGAAAACTCCATGTATTCATCCTTACTCCATAAGAGATACATAGAATTTAAAAATCTGGTCACGGTTGCAGACGAGATGGGATATTCCGTGCAGCATATCCGTTCCTGTCACGGAAAAGCCATTGAAGCTTTGCGGAAACAAAAGCATTTTGAAAGTTAATATGCTTTAATATGGAATCATATGTTCTATGTATAATATAATGTAACCTGTAAAACGAGCATCGGAGAATAATCCGGTGCTTTTTTAATGCCCGAAAATGGGAGGTGTAGGCAGTGGGCAGAAACAAAATGAATTTCATCGACTTATGCCGGGGCGAGTTTGGCCGCAAAATTGCCTATACCGGTGTAAGCCAGATTACGGCAGCAAACGTCAGAAAAGTTATTTCTGATACAATCGGTACTCATAACCGGAACAGGGTACTGATTGACTATTTGTACCGGTACTACAAAGGAGATCAGCCGATTCTCTATAGGGAAAAGGTGGTGCGACCAGAGATCAATAACCGTGTATGTGAGAACCATGCACTGGAAGTTGTCCGTTTCAAAGCATCACAGACATACGGCGAACCTATCCAGTATGTGTGCAAGAAGAAAAAAGCTACAGAAGAAGCAAACGAACAGGTAGATTTGTTCAATGACTATCTGGATGAAGCAAATGCAGAAGCCAGAAACATTGAATTAGGCACTTACCAAAGTGCTGTAGGAACTGCATATAAGGCGATTCTGAAAGAAGATGACTGGACAAAAGACAGTGAGTTACCGCCATTCCGGATTTTCATACCATATCCGGGGGATTGCTACATTGTTTATTCTCGAAAAAATGGAAAGCCGATGCTCTCGGTTCAGATTCTTAAGGATGAGAACGAACAGCAGTATTATTTATGCTTTTCGGCAAAACAATATTTTGAGATTCAGAATGGACAGATTACAAAAACCGGCATCAATGGTTTTGGCGGAATCCCGGTAGTTGAGTACCCGAATAACCACGACCGCCTTTCCGATATCGAGATTGCCATAACCATGTTTGACACTATGAACAACATGCAATCAAACAGAATGGATGGCGTAGAGCAGTTCGTGCAAGCTCTTATGAAGTTTAAGAACTGCGAGATTGATGAAAATGAATTTCTGAAAATGATTAAGCTCGGCGCTATCTCTGTAAAGGATACTGGAAATGGATGCCAGTCAGATGTTGACCTGATGACCGCTGAACTGAATCAGACAGAAAGCCAAGTCGCAAAAGACGATATCTACAGCAACATGCTCATTGTTGAAGGTATGCCGGACAGGCAGCAACAATCTTCTGGCGATACCGGTCAAGCTGTATATCTCAGAAACGGATGGGACTTTGCAGAGCGCAGAGCAAAACTGGATGAACCATTTATCCGGGAGGCTGAGAAAGCAAGTGCCAGAATCATTCTGAATATCATCCGACAGACCACAAAGGATATTTCAATCTCAACAAGAGATTTTGATGTAAAGATAACCAGAAACCCGACAGATAACATGCTTGTCAAAGCACAGGCTCTTGACTATCTGTTTAAGAATAAAATTCATCCGCTGATTGCATTGATTACCTGTGGACTTTTCAGTGATCCGCAAAAGGTGTACGAAATGAGTTTGCCTTACCTAGGAACTGTATATCCCGAACTGGCAGACCCGGACGCAGAAATGCAAAAAGCACAACAATTGATTGGTAAAAACGGTCAGAATCCGGTTGCAATTGATTCAGCGGTAAATTCTTCGGCTATCAATCAAAACTCGTAAATTCAATTATCAAAGGAACCAAGGAGTGACATCCAAGGTTCCTTTTTTAATACACAAAAATAATGCAACAGCCCGTGAGCGTAAATCGGGTGCAGATCATGTGCGGAGCGAACCGTGTGAAAAAGTGTGATGGTCTGAAAGAAAGGAGATTTCTATGACAAGAGAACAGGCAAAACAAGTACTTATTGGCTTCGGAATCGAAGAACCGTCTGAAGAACAGGTGACTAAATACCTTGATTCTGTTGAAGCGGAGACAAAGAAAGTGAAGGAAAAAAACACTTCTCTGAAAGAAAAAGCCGATAAAGCAGATGACCTTCAAAAGGAATTGGACGATTTGAAAACCCAGAACATGACGGATGCTGAAAGACAGGAAGCAGAGCGGCAGAAGGAAAAAGCAGAAAACGAAAAGAGGATTTCCGACCTGGAAAAAGCACTTGCTGAATCCAACAGGAAAGCACTTTTCAGTGAGATTACATCTGCTTTCGCTAATGCGGGCCTTTCTACAGAAACGTATGCAAGCGCTATCAAAGCATTTTCGTCTATGCCAGCAGACAAGTCTGAAGATGTAATGAAGGAAGTCAAAACTTTTGTTGATGGAATTTCCGAAGCAAATAAAGCAGCTCTGGATAACGCTAAATCCGAATGGGAAAAATCAGTTCTCGATGATACTCCGAATCCGGGCGGCGGAAATTCAGACAAAGGACAGAAAAAAGACGACAACGATAGTCCAGCAGCTAAGTACGCAAAAGCTTACTCAGCACGCATGAACCCTAAAACTGAACCGGCGGATGATAATGCACCGGTTAATTTTTAATCAAGTAAAGGAGATTTAGATTATGGCTTTTATGAAAACAAAGCAGTATGAGTCCACTCCAAACATTCTCGAATCTGAGGTTGGACTTGTTCTTAAGACTTACACCGCAGACGCAACAAACGCAACAGCAGTAAATGATAAGAAAATCATCAAAGCAGGTTCCGTGTATCCGACAAATGCGACTGGTGCAAAAGGAATCGTATTTGAAGATGTTGATATGACAGACGATGCTAAAAGACCAATTTCCGTGATCGTAGCAGGACGTGTCCTTGAGAAGAGACTTCCAGTTACAGTCGACGAAACTGCAAAAACAGAGCTTACCGCACAGGGAATTGTTTTTGTAACCACTACAGACCCAGTATTTTAAGGAGGTATAACTAATATGCCATATAATGTATTAGAAACTATCACAGCAGAAGAAAGATTAAATTTCGCTCAGAACTTTTCTGTAGCGAGACCTGGTATCCTTGATACCATTTTCCCGGATGTAAAAACACCGTATTGGAAAGCTGAGTATTACAGACTTATGGCTGGACAGCGACTGCCAGAGGTAGCATTTGTTCATGCTCTTGATACTGAGGCAGAAATCGGCTCCAGACCGGGATTTGAGAAAGTTCTGACTGAGAAACTCTTTATCAAGAGGAAAATCAATCAGTCCGAGCGTCTCCAGGAAGCTATCGAAAATGGTGTTCCGGACAACGAAACTCTTACAAACTTCGTTTTTGACGATGCTACAAACCTGTTTGAGGGCGTTGTTGGAAGGGCAAACATCATGAAAGGCCAGTTCCTTTCAACTGGTATTGTGAAAATTGATGAAAACAATGTAAAAATGGATATCGACTATGGCGTTCCGAGTTCTGCAAAGGTTACTCTTACCGACTGGTCTAAAGCAGATGCAGACATCATGGGCGATATCCAGAAGATGGTAACTGTAGCCGAGGATTCCGGATATGTAGTAACAAATGCAGTCACATCTCTGAAGATGATCAACTACATGAGAAACAACACAGCTATGCAGACAGCGGTTCTGGGAGCTGCAAACAAGCGTCTTCTTACCAGACAGGAGCTTGCGAATCTGCTCATGCAGGAGTACGGAATCACTGTTGGCCGTTGCGACGAGAAATTCCGTTACAGAAAAGCAGACGGAACTCTGTCAACCGGAAGATACTTCAAAGAGGATGTATTCACTCTTTACGAAGCTGATGCAGGCGGTTCTTTCGGTACTGGACTTTGGGGACCAACACCGGAGGAGAATGAGTACAGACAGTTCATCCAGGAAGAGAATCGTTCTTTCGTTACTCTTTCCATGTGGGCTACACAGGATCCAGTTGCCGTATGGACAAAAGCATCCGGTATGTTCATCCCGGTAGCACCGAAAGCCAACGGCGGTATCGTTATCGGTACAAAGGGGGAATAAGCGGGCATAGCCTTGATGAAAACAGCCAGTCACCCTCTGTAGCTAGTGTTACACATAAGTATACAGAAAGCGAGCTGTCCAGTATGACAGTGGCTCAACTGAGACAGCTTGCAAGTGACAATGGTTATGCCCTGACTTCCACAAACAAGGCTGGTATCATATCAGAGATTATAGCGCAGCAAGGGTAGGTGAAACGGCATGGACGAACAGCTTACAAGCGATCTGACAACATATCTGGAAGGTGATGAACTGACCGCAAGGATGATTCCCTTAGCAGTCAAAAGAGCTATTCGGTCATTCCAGAAAAAACGCAATTATCCTGAGAGTTATACGGAAGAAAACATCAATAAAGATATGGACAAATGCTATGATTGCATTTTCGATTTGGCTCTTTATTTTCTCGTGAAACAAGGAGTTGAGTTTGAATCATCTCATTCGGAAAATTCTGTAAATGCAGGATGGAACTCCGAAACAGAGATTTTTGTCAATCATGGCGTTTTTCCTTTTGCCAGAGGAATCTGACAGAAGAAGTAGGTTGAGAACGTGACGCATTTCCTCCCAGGCGTTGCTGGGGTGTTTCATTATGAGGTGGGAAGAAACACAAAAAAATGTAATGGGAGCGAAGGAGAGTAGCGATGGGATGTGAACAGAATTGCTTTAACGAACACCGCTTAGAAGAATTGGAAAAAGTTGTTCACGAAATGAAAGAGAAGCACTCTAAACGTGACGGAATTTTTTTTGAACGTATCAATGCGCTTGAGACCAAAATTGTTCTTTACAACAATGATCTTGGGCACATAAAAGATACGGTGGATGAAATGAATGATAATTTAAAATCCCTCATGGAAGCCCCGGGAAAGCGCTACGATACGATTGTTGTTTGCGTTATCACGGCCGTGATCGGGGCTATAGTAGGGTTTGCATTAAGCGGTATCTTTCCGGCATAATAAGCAATTCCACTTGTAAGGGAGGCGGTGGGATTATGAATTATACAGACTTTTCAGAAGATGAAAGAAAGTTTTATCTAAGCGAATCCGGGTTTGATTCCCGAGAAAAAGAATTTTTTCGGTTAAGAGTTTATGAAGAAAAAACGTTGTTTGAAACGGCGGAGATTATGGGGTATAGTCCACGAACCATAGACCGCATAAGCCGAAAAGTAAAAAAGAAGATTGTTAAAGTTGCCCCGATGTACTATCGGGGCTTTTCTTTGTATCATGGCGAAAATATGGCGAAATAGTGTCGTTTAAATACTTAAGCCTGTCTTATATAATGTAAGTATAGAGAAGAGTTATACTTACAGAGATGGGAGGAACACACTATGGCATTTTATCCATATTATCCACAACCATTGAATCCATATCCGCAAGCACCGGTACAACCGTATCAAGATAGATTAGCACAGTTGCAGAACAACTACCAACAGACGATTCCTTGCGGACAGGTGCAGATGCAGCAACCAGTGCAACAGATGCCACAGATTGCCATGCTTCCGGGACAGATGGTTGATGGTATTGATACTGTAAAAGCGAAAGATGTGGATATGACCGGGAATCCTGTCTATTATCCAAAAACAGATGGTACAGAAATATACAAAAAGCAACTACAGGCAGACGGAAAAAGCAGAATTTTTGTTTACCGGATTATGGATCCAGACGAACAGCAGCAACCAAAGCCCGAAGAAAAGCCGATTAATATAGAAGCTATGTTTAATCAGCTGCGGAACGATGTTTGCTCTGAGATTTCTGAAATAAAGAGCATGTTCCCGGCACAAATGTCGGAAACATCGGAACCTAAGCAGAATGGAGGCAAGCAGAAATGAATTTCAATCCAAATGCCATGATGAAAATGCAAGTTGAAAAAATGATTTCTCAGAGGTTCGGAAGTGTTGATAACATGATGAACGACATGAGTAAGTTTGCAGGAAATAATCCAACATTGAAGAATGCTTTGGATTTGTACAAAAAAGGTGATGCAGACCAATTGCATCAAATTCAGCAAAATGTATTTAACGAAAAGCACTTATCTCCAGATGGAATTATCCAGAAATTCCTGGGATTATAACACTTCCCCATAATTGGGTGATTTAGAATCGCTACAATTTGGGATGACAGCCGCGGATGTCTCCTATTGTAAATAAAATTTAAGGAGACTAAAAACATGATGAATGGTTCTAATTACAGTCTTAGCGACATTGCAGCTGCTACAGGCTCTAATAACCGTGCCAATGACATGTGGGGCGGCGATGGTTTTTCACTTATTTGGCTCGTACTGATCTTCGCAATCTTCGGATGGGGAGGTTTCGGCGGCTGGGGCGGTGGCTTCGGCGGTAATGGTGGAAATGGTGCAAACGGTGCCGGTTTCCAAGGATGGGCTACACGTGCCGATATCAATGAGGGCTTTGCTCTTAATGATATCCAGAACGGTATCAGAGGTATTCAGCAAGGCATCTGTGACAGCACATACGCTCTTAACAATACCATGCAGAGCGGCTTCAATGGAGTGAATGTCGGAATGCTTCAAGGCTTCAATGGCGTTCAGCAGGCTATCAATGCTGACACTGTAGCTGGTATGCAGAATACTAATGCATTACAGTCTCAGTTATCAAACTGCTGTTGCGAAACCAGGGAAGCTATCCAGGGCATCAATTACAACCTGGCTACCAACACTTGTGCTCTTCAGAACACAATGAACAACAACACCAGAGATCTTCTGGAAAACCAGAACAGCAACACAAGAGCAATCCTTGATTTCTTGACTAACGATAAGATTGCAACATTACAGGCAGAGAACTCTGACCTGAAACGTGCTGCATCTCAGGATCGCCAGAGTGCGCTGCTTACAACTGCAATGGCTTCTCAGACACAGCAGTTAATCAACGCAATCAATCCGGCGGCTATCCCGGCATACGTTGTTCCGAATCCAAACACCTACTACGGCGGATGTAACGGATACAACAACGGTTGCTGCTAAGTAACTCACCTTTAGAGGTTGACTAATTCTAAGAGGTGGGTTGCGGCTCACCTCTTATTTGATTGAGAGGTAGAAGTATGAGTTGTAAAAATGTTTGTAAACTCTGTGATCATCTCGTGATAAGTGAGGCTGTTGCGTTTACTGGTGGTAATCTTGTGATTACACTTCCGGCAGGCAGCTATAACAACGGAGAAAAATATTGCATCGTGGTCGCACAGAGCATACCAGAAGCCACTACGATCAACGCCCCGGTAGTGATTCAGATAGGAGCGGGAACAACCCTATATCCATTACAGAATCGTTGCTGTGCACAGGTTACGGCTTGCGGCGTAAGAACCAGAACGAAGTACGCAACCAGAGTAGCCACAAATGCAACCGGCGGAGTATTCAAGATGTTAGGGAATCCGGCTTGTAGTCCGAGTAACAATTTGACAGCAATTAATGGTACAGCCCCAACGACAGCAGCAGAAGCACCTGTTACACAGGCTGTTAGAAAGGGGGCACTGTAATGCATAAAGTTGCGATGGAAATGGGAAAATGGGCTATGGAAAAAGCCAAGACATGTGGTTTTGACAACCTTACTCCGCAGGACTGGGACGATCTGAAGGATTGCATGGAAGCTGTAAAGTATGCAGTTTGTGCAGATAAAGACTACAGAATCGTAGAAGCCATGGATGAATGTGAACAGGAAGAAAAGTATCTTGGGCGTATGGGTTACGACCACTATCGTTATTCTAATGGCAGATTTGCTCCAAAGGGCAGAGGAAGCCGCATGGGGTATAAGCCATACCTGTACATGGAAGATGATGACTGGATGGACGAGTATCTGAATAATCCGAATGCATACCGCATGGGTTATCATCCGGACCGTAGCGACATGAGGATGGATGGGATGAACCGTCAGCAATCCAGATACGGTGAAACCTACGACAGATACAGCGAGAATCGCAGACATTACCATGATTCCAAAGACGCAGATTCAAAACAGAAGATGGACAGTTCAATGAAAGAGTACACGCAGGATGTTATTCGCACCATGTCTGAGATGTGGTCGGATGCAGATGCAACCCTTAGACAGCAGATGAAAACTGATTTGACTAAGCTTCTTCAACAGATGAACTAAAAACAAGGCCCTTGCTACAGAAATGTGGTAGGGGCTTTTTGGTTTAAAGGCGGTGATTCTATGCTAAAGCAATTTTATATGAACGGGCAAAGATGGAGAGTCCGGTTCACTTATCCGGAGAATCCGGTGCTGATTGACCGTACTGGCACTATGACCTGTGCTGTGACGGATGGAAATACAAGAATTATTTGGATTTCTGACGCTATTTCGGGCGAATTTCTCACAAGGGTAGTCTTACATGAGTTAAGCCATGCAATGATGTTTTCGAGCGGATTTCTTAAAGAACTGCACAGGCTTATGCCACGTGAGAATTGGGTAGAAGTAGAAGAATTGATTGCGAATCTGATTGCTGACAAAGCAAGACAGATTTTCGAAGTCGCATATGAGATTGTAGGAGATGAAGCAATACATTTTGTTCCGTATTTACTGGAACAGGTGGCGTAAAATAGATACTTTCTTAATGAACTAAATGGGA
>ERZ1034928.243-NODE-243-length-32673-cov-24.431265_pt1 | contig 32673 bp, 58 predicted proteins | sample MGYA00520627_ERZ1034928 | MGnify/ENA primary metagenome ERZ1034928 (study PRJEB33766, sample SAMN09781755) | gut metagenome | biome: gut microbiome | host: Homo sapiens | place: Madagascar | study: EMG produced TPA metagenomics assembly of the PRJNA485056 data...
TTCTTCTGGAGCGCTGCAGGGCAAAGGACGGCTACATCATGGGCGCAATCGGGGAGAATCCGCGCTCGTGGAAGAAAACCCACTGGCGATTCACCCAATACAAGGATCGCAAAAAGTATACGCAGGCCAACGAGGACAAGGCCCTTTACTGGCGTGAGCACGCTGAGCGCGTGTGGGACTGTCAGGGTCTTGCAGACGGGTACGTGACCGACTCTGGTCTGTTCGGCAAGGTCAATGTGTACGCACGCAACAACTATTCCGGCTGGTGCGATCCCAAGGGTACGGGCATGATTCCCGCTGAACGCAGAGTCCCGGGTGCAGCTGTATTCTGGGGCAATCGCGCGAGTGATATTCACCACGTGGCTTATCTGGTGGAGCCCGTTGACGCGGACAAGCCTGAGGGCGACTGGTATATCGTCGAAGCTCGAGGTGTGATGTACGGCGTGGTAAAGACGAAGCTTTACGATCGCAAGCCCAATTTCTGGGGATGGATGACGAAGTACTTCGATTATACCGGCGCCGGAGTTGTGGAACGCACGGTTCTCAAGCGCGGCATGAAGGGCGACGACGTGAAGGCCATGCAGGAAAAGCTGATCCGGCTGGGCTATTCGTGCGGCAAATACGGCGCGGACGGTGATTTCGGTTCTGCGACTGAAGCGGCCGTGGAGCATCTGCAGGAGAACAATCGACTCGAATCAGACGGCATTTATGGCCCGAAGACCGCCGAGATGGTGGACAAGCTCCTGAAGCTGCTGGACAGCGAACCCGCCAAGGACGATGATTCGACTGGAACTCTCGGTAATGCTGAGATTACCGGAGGCTCGGTATGGCTGTGGACTGCTCCGCCGAGCATGGGCGGCACCAAGACGAAGACCGTTCACAAGGGAGACGTATTCCCAGTTATCGACGACAGCTATATCGCGATTAACGTGGACGGGCAGATCATGTGGGTGAATCGGAAGTACCTTTCGGCCAAGGTCTAATCAACAATAAGGAGGAATCAGCGTGAACATGTTTGGAACGGGATATTCTCCCATGAACCCGTATGGCGGCGTTGTTCAGAATATGCAGCCCGACATGCGATTTCAACGACCTGAAATTCCTCAACAAAAGCCATCTACGCCGGTAATTCCCGGCAGACCCGTGGATAACCCTGCGGAGATTCGTCCGAACGAGGTTCCTATGGACGGCAGCGCAAGTTTCTTCCCGACGAACGACGGAAAGTACATTTACGCGAAGTGCTGGAATTCGAACGGCGAAATCATTACCGCAAAATACGTTCGAGACGATACTCCAGAACCTGCCCGGCCCAATCCGCAGCAGGATATTCTGGACCGTCTCGAGCGAATCGAGAAGCTCGTAACGCCCAAAAAGGCGGCGAACAATAAGGAGGGATAAGTATGATTCTTAACGACAAGGTTTACGACGTACTGAAGTGGATCGCACTGTATCTGCTTCCGGCGCTGGGTACTCTCTATTTTGCCCTTGCGGGCATCTGGAATTTTCCCTACGGCGAAGAGGTTGTCGGCACCATTACGGCAATCGACACCTTCCTCGGCGTACTACTTGGCATCAGTTCTGCGAATTACAACAAGCAGACTGACTAATTTTCGGCCCTGAACAAGGAGGTTTTCGTATGGCTCAGAAAAACATGATTCAATTCGCTATGAATCTCATTAACCGAAATCCTCAGGTTGCGAATAACCCGATGGCTCAAGAGCTGATCGGAGTCATTCAAAATGGAAGCGAACAACAGGGTGAAACGATTGCAGAAAACCTCTGCAAGAGTTATGGAGTTACAAAAGAGCAAGCTCTGGCAGATGCCAAGAAATTCTTCGGCATCTGAAAACCCCAAAGCCTAAATTGATATTTCGGTTACCTCGTAAGAACCCGTTTTCACGAAATGCGCGCATCGTGGAGCGGGCTTTTTGCGTGTGTAATAAATATTATTTTAGGAGGACCTCATTATGTTCAACTCTAACATGCCCAGCCTTTCTGACATTGCAGCGGTGACCGGAAATCGTAACAACGACAGCTTCGGAGACGGCAACGGATGGTGGATTCTGATTATCCTTTTCGCTATTTTTGGCGGATGGGGTAACGGCGGTTGGAACAACAATGCTGGTGACGCAAGACCCGCCACGCAGGGCGACGTTCAGCGCGGATTCGATACCCAGACGGTGGTTTCGAAGCTGGACGGCATTTCGAACGGTCTTTGCGACGGCTTCTATGCCATGAACTCCAGCATGCTCACCGGTTTCAACACCCTTCAGAATTCGATTCAGCAGGGTAACTTCGGTCTGCAGAATGCTATTCAGCAGAACACCGTGGCCAACATGCAGAATACGAACGCCATCGCCACTCAGCTCGCGAATTGCTGCTGCGAGAACAGGGAAGCGATTGCTCAGGTACGCTATGACATGGCGACCGATACCTGTGCGATCACTACGGCAATTAATCAGGCAAGTCAGAACATCATGCAGAACTGCAACGCGAACTATCGCGCGCTTCACGACGAGATCGTTTCGATCCAGATGGCCGCGAAGGACGAGAAGATTGCGGAACAGGCCAGCCTGATTAACGCTTTGAATCTGTCTGCTTCTCAGAGCAACCAGAATGCATATCTTGTTGAACAGATGAAACAGCTCGTTAAGACGGGCTGCTGCGGGTCCATTAACTAATCGATTGTGCTCCAAACCAAAACTTCAAAATGGAGGTATTACGATGATCGAACTTTCGACTACGACTGCCCTTGAACTGAGCCCCGGGCAGGCCATTACCTTCAGCTCGATTCCGCTCAAAACCGGATGCGCTGAATGCACCCGAACGGGAACCGGATCGGTAAAGCTTCGTGCGAATGGCGTGTATGTTGTAAGCTTCAGCGCCAACATTGGAGCTACCGCCGCTACCACGGCTGCTCAGCTCTCCATCCAGCTCGGCGGAGTTACGATTCCCGAGTCCACGATGATTTCCACTACGGCTGCCGCCGGTGATCTGAATAATGTTGCAACGACGATTCCGATTCGGAACTGCTGCTGCGACTACGATCGGATCACGGTAGTCAACACGGGAACGTCGACTGTAAACGTCGGTACCGGAGCTATGCTCTTCGTCCGGCGCGTATCTTAAAGGAGGAACTGACGTATGCACGAAATTAAAGAGCAGCTCATGTCCTGCCTGAAAGCAGAAATGGCCAAGGGAATTGAAAATGTAGATACGAAAGAAGCTGGCGAAGTCGTTGACATGATCAAGGACATCGCTCAGTGCGAGAAATATTGCTGGGAGGCCGAGTATTATCGGAGTGTGGTTGAAGCGATGGGTGGAAACACTCGAGCCGGTTACATTCCGAAGAAACCTTGGAACAAGCCCTACGTGGATCAGATGCCTTATGTGGACGAATATCTGCATGATCGGTCTGATCCGAGGTACGGACGCGCCTACAACGAGTATAAAGAATCTCGGAGGTATTACACCGAGACGAATTCTCCGACCTACCGTCAGGAGATGGATGCTCACGCGGCTGAACACGTAGGCGACACTCTCGCGACGATTCGTGAAATCTGGAAGACCGCCGATCCTGAAATGAAGAAGCGGATCAAAGCCGATTTCACGACGCTGGTCAATGAAATGACCGTATAACCACCGATGGACAGCTTTTACATGAACGGAGTTCTCTGGCATGTAGAAGTTGTTCCACGCAATAGCCCGATGCTCGTGGATCGAACCGGGAACGAACGTCTCGGAACGACGGATCCTGAATTGAAGACAATATTTTTGTCTGATCAATTGACCGGAGAAATGAAATCCCGAGTATTGATCCATGAGCTAGGGCATTGCGTGATATTCAGCTTCAACCTGCAATACGACATCCACAAGGTCGTGAAAGAGGACTACTGGCTGGAGGCGGAAGAGTGGTTATGCAATTTTATCGCCGGGTACGGACGATTGATATTTGAAACCGAAAAGAAAAATAAATAAACAGGTCCTGGACCTTTACCGAGTCTTTGTGCTATACTTGAGGCAGGCTCGATATTCGGAACAGGAAGGAGGTTGTTTTGGAAAACAGTCGACTGGATAGTGGTATGGACGAATGGCTCAGGGTGTATAAGCAGCGCTCCGTAAAAGCGGCTACGTATGACCGGCTTCGCGTGTCGTTCAGCATGCTGTGTCGGAACGAAATAAGCGCCGTATCAATTCGGGATATTTCCACGGAGGACATACAGCGTTACATGAACGAACTCGCTGACAGAGGATACGCGATTACGACGATCAAGAAGCAATACACGCTGATCACGGCGTATCTGAAGTACGAGTACGCTCGCGGGCGCATTCAACTTCCCGTCTACATCGGTGTGAAGCTTCCCGAGAGGGGCGGCGTTCAAAATGGAAGCGGCATGGAATCGGAGGTGTTTACTTCCTGCGAGCAAACGGCCTTAAAGCGGGTACTGACGACGCTCGAACGCCGACCCTACGGGGCGATATTCCTCATGCTGGAACTCGGCTTGAGAAGCGGGGAAGCGCAGAGCCTCAAATGGGAGGACATTTTATGGGGAAAGAGAGCGATGAGAATCCACAGAACCTTCGTGCACCTGTCATCCGAGAAGGGCGTATCCTTCGTTCAGGATTCCGCGAAAAGCAGAACCAGCAATCGAACCGTCCCGCTCACGGCTGCCGCGATGGATATTTTGGAGCGCATCCGGCGGAATAAACAATCGAGCAGTCCGTATGTCTTCCCGAGTTTGGACGATCCGGACATGCCGGTCTCGTATTTTTCGGTTCGATGGGCGATGCAGCAGGCTTGCATGGAGGCGAATGTCCGCTATCGGAGCGTTCATGCCCTGAGGCACACGTTCGCGACGAACTGCTACAACCGGGGCTGCGATGTTAAGATTTTGTCAAAACTGCTCGGACACGCCGATGTGGGAATAACGTACAATATCTACATCCATCTCTACGGAGACGCTCTTGAAGAAATGCGAAAGGTTATTGAGTGATCTGCATAAAATAAAGCACTTCGTTTTGCACGAAATGCTCTAATTTTTGGCAGGGGCAGTAAGATTCGAACTCACAACAAAGGTTTTGGAGACCTTTGAAACACAACATATTGTATTACTGGACGAGTGGAGATACAAGCTATAGTGGTTGTTTTGTAATATCGAGCCTATTTTGCAACATCGATCCAGCGAGTGGTTAAGAATCGGTGCAATCCCGATATCGGTGAATATCCTTTTATTTACGGAGGAACTATGGCATTTGACGATATCTCTTATGAATCTGGCTACGGCTGAACGGCCGATTTCTCTCGATACTTAGGAAAGGATGGTGGCAATGCTATTGGAATGGCTGAAGGACTTCATTGGAAATCCGGTCGTGCTTCTGATTGGTTCGTTCACGATCATTCAGATCGCGCCAATTAAGATAAACCCGTGGACATGGTTTGGTAAGGTGATCCGAAAGGTAATCATCGGAGACTCGCTTGAAAAGATCCAAGCTGATGTAGAGACGCTCAAAAAGGACATGCTGGATGAACGAGTATCCTCTCGACGCTGGCAGGTCCTTAATTTTTCAAATTCATGCATTCGAGGAATCCTCCATACAAAGGAAGAATGGGATCACTGTTTGAGTGATCTCGAATGGTATGAGGATTACTGCGCAAAGCATAATATTCAAAATGGCGTAATGCGCCAATGCTCCGTTTATTTGAAAAACAAATACCAACAGCATCTCATAAACAACGACTTCCTGCAGCAGAATTAGTGCACGAAAAACACACTTCATAATGAAAGGAAGGTGTTTATAATGCCTAAGAAAGTTAAGGTTGAAGATCAGCAGCTCGCGAACATTGATGCGAAGATTTTGGAACTTCAGTTGGATCTCCAGTCGATGGACCCGACGGACGATGAATACAAAGCGTATTCGGAAGCTCTGGCAGCCCAGCTTAAGAATCGTAACGACTACTTGGAGTCGATGGCACGTCGTGCCAAGGACAAAATGTCAGTCTGGGACGTATTGGCGAAAGCGGGTTATGCCGTGGGCGCGATTACGGTTTCTGCAATCGGCCTGTCACTCGCCTATCGAATGGATAGCTCCGACGAGATTGTTCGCAACAAATCGACGCTCGGTATCGTGGGTAAGCTGTTCCCGCCGAAGCGGATGTAGGAATGAACACAGTACTCAAAAGGCTCGCAAAAACGCGGGCCTTATTTTTTACAAGGAGGGATTCGATGACTGAACTGTATCACCATGGCATCAAAGGTCAGCGTTGGGGTGTCAGAAGGTTCCAGAATAAGGACGGATCGTATACTGCCGCTGGAAAGAAGCGGTATCAGGCGACGAATGGAGACGTTACAAAGAAATTGAAAGACTATTTCAGCGAAGACGTACCTCCTAAAGGAAAAGAAAGTGATCCCGGCAATCAAGTTTTCAACAGAATCACTAAGCAGTACAACTCGAACGAAAAATATAGCAAATTACTCAACGAAGGGAACAGGAAAAAAGATGATATTTGGCGAGATCCAAAATACAAGACCGAATTGGAAAAACAGTACAACGAACTTAGCAGAAAACGAAGAGATCTATCGTTTGCACTGGATGATCGAAAAACACCTTGGCGGTCAAGCCCCAAAATGGAAGCGCAGTGGTACAAACTAGGAGCCGACATGAAAAAAATGAGTAAGCAAATGACCGCAAAAAGTGAGTTCGAAAAGAAAATGCGATTAGTGGGTGAACGTCAAAAAGAGATAGACAAAGTAATTAAACGGTATGAAAACCGGGCAGCATCGATGCTTCTTCGTGATCTTGGTTACGAAGATACCCAGAAAGCAAGAAGAATGATCTTAAGCATAGTCGATGATTAAGCACACCAAAAACACGCCCTATTATAGAGAACAAATGTTCTACTATGTATGGGAGGTTTTACTATGGATAGAACTCTGAGCAATTACATGACCTGCAAGGAAGCAGCGAAGGAACTGGGAAGATCGTATCAGACCATTCTGAACTGGATCTCTAAAGGGCGGTTTGCTAACGTAGTGACGGATTCAACATTCACCCGTCATCCCGCATTCTACATCTCCAGAGATGAAATCAAGGAGATCAAGGATCGGATCGACAACGGTGAGAAGAGATTCCGTCGCGTGGTCCGGCAAACCGTCATCGAAGAGGTGATTCCGGAACAGCCGTCTCTCGATCTCGAGGAACTGAACCAGCAGATGGATGCATTGTGTAGCCAGCTCAGCGACTTGTATCAGTTGACGAAACAGATCCAACTTACGTATTTGAACTTGTACTCTGCAGTACAGAGACTGGGCGAGTGAAAAACTTGCCCTTTCTTTTTTACCTCACACCAAAAACACGCCCTATAATGAAGAACTATATTCGAGGAGGTTTCATTATGGTAGCGTTCATCGTGACTATATTGCTCATGCCCATCGTTCTCAAAATCACGAAGAGATCGATTCGGCTGGCAAAGGTATCGATCGACTCACTGTTTGACAACATCGAGAAGAAGTTTGACAAGAATAATGATTAGGTGTAAAATGGGCCTGTGTACAAAACACGGGCTTCATTTTTTTTTTCGCAGGAGGGCTATCATGAGCGACAATATCGATACTGGCATTCTTCGATTTACCGTGGTTGGAGCGGACGCTCTAAAAACAACCCTTTATATTTTTCGCCAATTGGGTATTAATGCGATTAAGCGGGTTAATGATCCTAGCAAAGCTAATGAAGTTAACGAAGGCTCTTTCGGCAATTTCAGAACGAAAACCTACGAGATGCAGCTGGGTACGGACGATTTGAAGCCCATAATGGCGGAACGAACGCGCATTGCAAACGCTTTGGCGGCAGAATCCAGCCTGCTGGTCACCGCAAAACAAGGAAATGCCCTCGAATTGTATATATTTGATAAGCGCGCTTTCCTGTAGGCGCACAAAAAACACGTCCTATAGTGAAGAGGGATCTTGGGAGTATAAACCCGCTGGGAGCTAGCTCGTATGGGCGGTTACCCGGCTCAATCGTATAATCGGAGTACACTCATTTATGGAGAGGCGCTGGTTGGAAGCCAGCAAAGATTTACTTTTTATTTTTTTCACCAAAAACACGCACTATAGTGAAGAACTATATTAGGAGGTTTTTGGTATGCTTAACAAGGTTACTATCGGAAAGGTTATGGCTTTCGCGTTCTGCGGATTGCCGTGTTTGATCACAATGATTGTGCGCTTGTTATTCAGAATTCTATTTCTAATTACTGAAGATGAAGGCTTTGTGTATGCAGCCAACATTCTCATTGATGTAATTGATTTACGAGTACTGAATAGCAGGATATTTTGAATCATCGTCAACATGGTGGGTATGCAAGATACGCTGGATGAAGACATCGTTGAGACGAAAGCGGCGTTGGCAGAAGACCGCGCATGGTTCCGCTGAGAAATGGCCCCGTGTTTACGGGGTCTATTCTTTTTTTCACACCAAAAACACGCTCTATAGTGAAGAACTATAATGGAGGGATTTACTATGAAGACGTATTACCGTTTGATGGAGAATTACTGCGCGAAGGTTATGAACGTTTGCCTTGCCATCGGTAGAGCCGCACATATTCGAGGAATCGAAGAAGTAGGCTATATCGCCGGCACGGAAATGATTCGCAGCATTTGCAGACAGATGGATCTGGAAGAGGGACTGGTCAAGTAACCGGATATTTATGTGCTGAGGCAAGGCCGTATGGAAACATGCGGTCATTGTTTTTGCACGAAAAACACGTCCTATAGTGAAGAACTATAATGGAGGTTTTTAGGTATGTTTAAGGATGCTATCTCTAGGATGAAACAGTTCACCAAGGATCATAAGGACGAGATTGCCATTGGAGCAGGTATTGAAGCTGGACCGAATACGGCGCTTAGATACTTTGGATATACTTCCCAGACGAAGAAGAAAGAAGATCATCGGGAGCTATTTCCGGTTCGCATTTCGGTCGCCGTTGATGATAAAACTGCTAGTGTGGTCGCTTATGTGACTCGCGGTGAACTAGATCGAATCATTGAGAATCCGAATATTGACTTTGAAGTCGAAGATTGATAGTGACGACAACAGACTCTATGGAAACATGGAGTCATTGTTTTTTGCACGAAAAACACGCCCTATAGTGAAGAACTATTAAGGAGGTTTTTGATATGAAGACTATGTTGGAGACTATCGTTTATTGGATTACCGCCGGAATCGCCATCGTGGAAGCCATACCCGTTGCAATCATCGCTCGTATCATTTCGCTTATTAAAAGCGAATCGGATGAAATGTATTACAGAAGGTGCTATCGCTTGATGCGTTGGTATTTTGGTAGCATTACCGAAGATGATTTCGTCTACAACTACTGCTCGTCAAAACATGAAACGACAAAATAGTTAACTACAGACTCTATGGAAACATGGGGTCTGTTCTTTTTCAACCGGAGAATAAGGAGGAATGAATCATGAACAATGATCAGGAACGTGAACTGAATTGCCCGATCGACGATGACTGCGACTTGGTGTTCTTTTGCGGCACGTGCTTCGAAGTCCGTTATATTCCTAGATACAAATGCGAACTGTTCAAGGCGGTGAAGCACGAAAACGGAAAAATCGTGTACCATTTCGATTGCAGTTGCCCAAAATGCCATATACCAATGTCCACGACCGTCTCTATGCAAGACAATAAGGAGGAATAAATCATGGATGCAATACTGGACATGGACAAATACATCAAGGCGCGCCTCGAATTTCTCCGCACTTTCAAATGTGATCGTCTTCACGACGAAATCATAGAGGAATACGCTCCGGACAGAATCGTTCTGGAGTGCCCGATATGCCATCAGCGAAAGGCTTTGCATCCGTATTGGGCCGATATAGACGGCCGTTATGCCGGACCTGGCGGGAAGGTCTATATCAAATTCAAAGTAGAGTGTCAACCGTGCCATCGAATACTTTCATCCGCTTTCCATCTGGATGAGTGGAACGGAGACGTTTTAAAGGAGGAACATTTAATTTATGATTGTTGAGATTATTGATGGTCGGCCCGTGGGATATTTGACCGTTCAGGAATATGCACAGAAGCATTTTGTGGTTCCCGACGTCATTCGGAAGAAGGTATCTTTCGGATTGATCGAACCACTGAAAATCGGATATGAGATCTGGATCAACGAAGAAACACCTTATCCGAAGGATAGAAGACGCAAAGAAAATCGTTAAGGAGGAACAACCATGAAAATCATTAAATCGGGAAAGCTGCCAGATGCGATGGCTTTCACCTGTTCGGTCTGTGGATGCGAGTACGAGGCAGACAGCAAAGACTATAAACTGTCGGACATTATGGTAATCGGCAATAAAATAGTCAGCCACATGTACACGTGTAATTGCCCCTGCTGCGGATGGTCGAACACCAACTCTATAGGTTAATTAAAGGAGGACCGATTATGATCATTCTCAAACCCGGATGTGGGCTTAATCCTGTAACTTTCACCTGTACGTCTTGCAACTGCCAATACACGGCGAGCAAGATTGAATATAATGTGGACACCGTCATAAGGATCGGCAATAGGACCGTCTTACTGTTGGTTAAGTGCCCCTGTCCTAAGTGCTGGCATGACAACGTCGAAGAAGTTCCGGTATCTGAAGGAGCTGAAGAATAATGTACACCATCAAATACGGCGTCAATTGGCGATCATACGAGTTTCATTGCACCAACTGCGACTGCGTTTTTGAAGCCGACGAGGAAGAATACAAAATAACCGGCCCGATCGAAATCGAAGGAAAGACGGTTGGATATTCACTCCGCGCAGAATGTCCTCGCTGCAAGCACTTGGCATACGAGGGCATTCGTTCGAACGAAGAAAAGGAGAGGCGAAAAAAAGTGAAGATTTACGTTGCCAATTTCCAATGCACGAAGTGCAAAGCCCGTTTCTATTCCACGGTATATATCGGTGGCGAAGACAGACCCACCGCTTACGAATCTCAATGCCCCGATTGCCATCAATGGAACGGTACCACTGAGCTCACGGAGATTACGGACGAGAAGCAAATAGACGAGGCGCTTGCCAAGATTGGTATCAAGGAGAGGAATTATCATGGTTGTTAAAATCATACAGAATTGCCCGACCCACGCAACCGTGATAATGAGCGATGGAAGTATCATGCTCACTAAAAGTGGAGTACTCTACGATGAAGACGAAGACGTAATTATGACCATCGGAAATTATAAGGAGGCGATGACTAAAAATGCCAGCACGGACGAATCTGAACCGAGACGAGAAGACCTGCATTGAATATATCGCCCTGCTCGATATGGAACTGAACAAGGCGCAGGGCGTTCTGGAAAGCAGGCTGAGATCGGCTGCGGACGCATGGCGACAGTTCCGAATCGCCCAGGTTGCGCTCGGAAAGGCGCTCGAAGGGATCTACGACACCATGACGGTCAAGAACCTGTCGCAGCTTCTCGACTTTTCCACGAGAGGGCATATTTACATCGATCTGAAACGGGCTTCTCGACCGGCAGAGTGCGACGTCGTACCGGTGGATATTCTCAATCGCATCATCGCAAAGGCGTGCGATCACGAATGCCGATATTGTCTGAAGACCCCGATCGAAATGGCCGGATGTCCGCTTCGAAAAGATCTGGATGTAATCGCTCCCGCGGAAAAGGCCCCGAAGCACGACTCTTGCCCGTACTGGAATTATAAGGAGGAATAATCATGATCATTTACATTAAGCCACATTCTGATATTCCGTTTGAGTTCGAACATATGAAGCCCGTTCGGGTCGATCTCGATAGTGTCGAGGATCGTGTTAACGAAAACACGTTCAAATGCACGGCCCGATACGTTTCGGACGGGATTCAGTCTATTTGGGTAACCGCTTTCATAGTCGGTAAATGGAATTATGTTGATATTGCATTTACCGAGGATATGCGGCTTGTAACATATGGTAGCTTCTATGTAGAATCGATGGATTCGGAAGAGTGCACCATTATTGGAACGATCAAATTCTATGATATGGCTAATGCCGTCGAAACGGAAAAGCTTACTCGCGAGCACGAGTCTATGAAGCATATAAACTGTCTATGTACCACCGCCGTAGCGCATCGTCCTATGGTTCGTTATACCGAATACAACATCGGCACGGTCGATAAGGGCACTCGAAGCCTCCGTGCGATCACCGAACTGAAGGTTGAGAAAATCATCACGAACGGTCCGGCTACGATTGTGTTCTGGAATGACAGAACGAAAACGATTGTCAAGCGCGAGATCGACGACGAAGACGATCTTTACAATGCGGTGGCCAGCGCTCTTGCCAAGAAGGTATTCGGGTCCACCTCGAAGTTTCATAAGACCATCGATAAAAAGTATCGTACGAACGAGAAAGGATGGTGAGATTAAATGATCTTTTATGTCAAGCAGCATCTCGAGGATCCCGCTTCCTATGAAATGCGCACCATGACGGAGGATATGACGTGCTTCGAGGATTATTTTGATGCGATTCATGAAAGTGTCTCGGACAGCCCGCTGGATTGGTGGAGCAAGATCGATTGGAAAGCCGAATTCCTAAACTGCTACGTATCGACCGATCCTGAAAGGTTTGATTCGAAATCGCGAAGAGCCGCACTTTATCCCTCGAAGGTTTCTATCGTTCCTGACGATACGACCACGTGGGGTCTTCGATTTTCCATGCACTTTACGTTCAAACCGCCTATCGATTAAGAGGAGGAAAAATCATGAAATATTACATCGCTCGCTATTACCGCGACAAAAACGGAACGTTGCAGGATGTTGCTATCAACTGGTCCCACAGGAAACCCATTGAAATCGCTACGGGATTTACCAAAGGCGCCATTATGTATGAAGCCGTCTACTGCGGCTCCAGAGATTTGCAGGATGAGCTGTTCGATTTCTTCAATACCAGCGTTCGCGCCTATATTTCCGAGAATTCCGGAATGACCAACGCTGTTCCTTGTGAAATACGTCTGGTTAGCTATAGAGCGATATGGCATTTCAATATTACTCTATGCACGGACGGTAACGACCGAGTACAGACGTTCAAATCTGAACTTAATCACAAATACGGTCTCCTGAGCGCGCTTCGGATCCAGCGAATTATCGTCCACAATTTGGCCGCCATCGTATTCTGGGAAGACGGCACGAAAACCGTTGTAAAGATCAGCGATGCCGATATGGAGGATGGCAAGTATGATATTTACGCCGGAGTTTCCTATGCCATCGCTAAGAAGCTGTTCGGCAGCAATTCCGCATTCAAGCGAGAGGTGGACAGGAAGACGGAGGATAAGACTCCGGTCTGTGTATTCAAGCCGTTTACGCCGGCATGGCGAAAGCATATCTCGAAAAAATTCTGAACGGTTCCGAGAAAGGAAAGAAAGATGAATAATGTGTTGGCGCTGGTACTGACGGTTCTGGGGGTAGCGATGGTCGTTGCCCCCCTCATTTATTATACGGCATGTCGAATTGCCGACTACCGCTTGAAGACCGTGTGCAAATTCGTTGGCGCGGTCATGGACGAGTACAAAAAGATGAAGGACAAAACGAAGTCTGATGGAGGGACGAACAATGATTAAGATCGAAAACATTGAGACCTACGGCTGGGAGGCAGCCATTCGTGGCATGAGAAACCCGAAGAATTCGTGGGACAAGAGCGATTCCATTGGGCACAATTTGGGGCCCGATGATTTCGATCTGGCCCGTATTCTTGTAAACTCCGGCACCGATCATTCCAAATTCATGCGCATGATCGGCATCAGCATGGATATTACCGCTCCGCTGTACTGGTGGAAGGAGTTTGACACGTACAAGGTGGGTACGGTCGCCAATTCGTGTTCGACCATGCACAAGATCGCCGATAAGGAGTTTACGCTGGACGATTTCAGCTGCGAGCATCTGTTTGGCGAAAACTGCGACGAGGATGACATGTTTGATTTGGTAAAATCGGATGGATTCGAAGCAGGATGCACTCCAATCGATTTTATGCAGCTGACGATCGGCGTACTGAATCATTATCGTCAGAAGTACCTTACCGCTAAGATCAAGCCGTTCAAAGAGGAAGCAAAGCGAAAAGGCGTTGTAAAGGATCATTGGTGGCAGATGATTCAGCTTCTCCCCTCTTCCTACAACCAGAGACGGACGGTTATGCTGAACTATGCTGTTGCTCGCAATCAGTACCACGCCCGCAAAGGACATAAGCTTGACGAGTGGCACACCTATTGCGACGTTCTGGCAACCCTTCCCTATTCTGAGCTGATTACCATGAGCAAAAAGTAAAGGAGGCTGTCGAGACCATGAATACTGTATTGCTTGGAAGTTTAATTGCTCTCATGATCCTCATGATCGCAGCGATCATATTTGCCTTTATCTGCATTCGTAAGGTGTTTTACGACATTCAACTCGTTAACGAGCGAATTGATTTTATAGTCCGATACAGCCAGATGACTGATTCGGAGCGGGAATTGATGAGCAACATAGTTAACCAAAACCAGAATGCATTCCGGCCTTTCTGGAAGATATAAGGAGGAACAACGATGGAGCTGATTGATATTGCTTTGTTTCTGGGCTTTTTTTCGTTTATCGCCATCCTAGTCACATGGGCGATCATTGTAAAACTGTATCAAAACATCAAATCGTTGAACGTGAGAATCAACACAATATGGGAGTCAATGGACGATCGGTATAATCGAATACTTCATGGATGGCGCGACGCCATTGAAACTGCACAGGAGCTTATTGATGTGACTTCCGAACTGATCGGCACCATCAAAGGAGGAAACAACCATGATTCTGAATGATATTTCCATTCTTGAGATGATCCGGAATGGTTTCGTCACGAACACTGAGGAGCAGTACGTCAACCCGGCATCGCTGAATATTCGTTTATCCGGGTCGTATTCTCGTATCGAGCCCACCTACGTTTATAAGCACCCGATCTTGGTAGAGCCGGTTTGTTACACGCTCGGGGAAAAGCCGGACTACGAGACTTTTACGAACGACAGCATGATCATCCGCCCCGGCGAATTCATTCTTGCCGCCACGATGGAGCACTTCGCCTTCCCGAATGATATTTCCGGAATCGTCAAAGGTCGATCTTCGATTGGTCGGATCGGTTTGTCGGTTCAGAACGCCGGATTCATCGATCCGGGCTTTAATGGGACGATCACGCTTGAACTGAAGAACGATTCCAATATTCCGATCTGTCTTCCGAAGGGGTATCCGATCGGTCAGGTGATATTCCTTGAAACGATGCTGGTCAGCAGGCCCTATTCGGGTAAATACAATGGACAAATCAAGGCCACCGGCTCCAAACTGCACGAGGATCTGCACTAAAAACACGCCTTATAGTGAAGAACTATATTAGGAGGTTTTTGGTATGAAGAAGATTCTTGTAAAGCTCGCATATGCACTTGGCGTGATTGAGGGCATCATTCTGGATCCGATCACTTTGGTATTTGTTCTGGGAAGTAAGTACGTACTTCATTATGATGACATGAAGTTTCGCAATGCTTACCTCAACTACCGGTGGTTGGCATTTGGATGGTGGCTCAAAATGAACGGCATCAGTAAAGACGAATTACGGAATTGGATTTACGAAGTCAATCTCTAATCGGTTCACCACAGCAGACTCTATGGAAACATGGGGTCTGCTCTTTTTATTTAGAAGGAGGATACAACCATGAATTTCGCAACTGTTTTCAAGAGAATCTCCCGCTCCCTCGTAAAGAATGCCCCGACGATCCTCGCCGTGTCCGCTTCGGTGGGTGTGGTCGGCACTACGGTTCTCGCCGTAAAGGCCACACCGCACGCACAGGAAGCCATGCAGAAGGTTCGGGATTCGTATGGAGACGAGGCCGCTCCGTCCAAGGAGCTGATCAAGGCCGCACTCCCGTACTATGCGCCGACGTTTATTTCTGCCGGGCTGACGATCGGCTGCATTGCCGGTTCCCGTCATCTTTCGGCAAAGGAGAACGCCGTTCTGGCTACGCTGTATTCCACTTCGAATGTAGCGCTCAATGAATACCAGCGCAAGGTGGTCGAGAAGCTCGGCGAGGTCAAGGAGAAGGAAATCCACGACGAGATCGCGGCAGATCATATTAAGGCCAATCCGGTCTACAATTCCGAGGTGATCATGACCGGCAAGGGCAAAAGCCTCTGCTACGACGAAATGTCAGGAAGATATTTCTTGGGGGATTACGACGAGCTGCACCGCATCGAGAATCGTCTCGGCCGCATGGTTCTGAATGAAATGTGGGCCAGCATGAACGATTTCTACAGCGAGATCGGACTTCCGTTTATTCCTCTTGGAGATAAGATCGGCTGGGACGTGGATCACATGCCGGAATTCATGTTTGCAAGTATCGTAGCGGACGACGGACGACCCTGCCTTGTAGTGCAGCAGCGCACCTTCACCTACCGCGACAATTACTAATCGGTTCACCACAGCAGACTCTATGGAAACATGGGGTCTGCTCTTTTTTTGGGAGGTGCTCGCATGAGCTGCAAAATCAAATGCCCCGATACGTGGGGCGAGTTATTCGATGTTTCGGGAATCAAGGATGCATGCCCCTACTTTGTCTGTACTATTCCAGAAAACGCAGAACCTACAGAATGCAAGGATCCATGGAATAAAATGCTGTTTGGCTGTAATCACGAATGCTATGCCGGCCGTATTCCCGATATTTTGAAAGCGCATTTCAACAAAATTTTTGATGAATTGAACACGGCAGATCCCGGTTACAAATGTGACGCGGTTGTCATGTATTATTACCTGCAAGCAAGGAGGAATAACAATGTCTAAGATCACTGGTCTGTATATTCTCGCCGGTGCGGCTCTTGCGGGCTGCGCGTATGTCGGAAGCAAGCTCCGGGTACTGACGAAGGAGCTGGATTGCTCGGTTTCGGATCTCGCCAAGAAGACCTCGCTCGAGGTGAGTCAGTCCATCGTGGATTCGGCGGTTCAGAAGGCCATTTCAGACTACACCGAGAAGGCCGTGAATGCTATTTCCAGCCACGTACGCGAGGAATCGGATCGCCGGATCAAGGATTCCGTTCGTACCGCCGTTAACAAGGAAAAAGACAGAATCCGCGATGAGGTTGCTGAGAAGGCCCTTTCCGCCGGCGATTTCGTGGATGCTTCCGCCTTCCGGGAGGACGTGACTGAACGGGCCAAGGCTCTCGTCGCCCAGAAGTTCGGCAAGGAAGTCGATAAGGTCCACGACGAATACCGTGAAGAGGTTCGCAAGGCCGCCAAGGTCTACGATGCGCTTCGCGGTCAGAAGATCGTCCCGCCCATGTTTACGATTAATCTTTAGTATGCTAAAGGAGTGAAACGTCATGTATCAGGAGTACCAGAACCACAAGCGATCTCCCCAGACGGTAGCGAAATCGGCGAAAATCTTCTGGAATGTCGCCGTTATGTGTGGAACGTCGATCGTAGTTGCGATCACGATCAAGATCATCATGACCATCTTTATGTAGTGCAAAAAGCGCACGAAAAACATGTCCTATAATGGAGACCCAAACAATATTTTCAGGAGGTATCATCATGGAAACTAAGAAGGCTCAGATCAATCAGGAAGAATCTAAGGAAACTCAGACGACCGCAATGGCGGAAACGACCACGATCGACCAGAAGGCCATCCGCAAGGAGAAGATTAAGAGAATCGGCATCCTCGCAGGTATCGGCACGGCTCTGGTGGGCGCTGGCCTGCTTCTCGGCAAGGTGATTTTCGGTGGTTCCGCAGGTTCGGAGAATGGAATGGACCCGATCATAACTGATTTCGTTGATGAGGAACCGAGTAACGAAGAGTAATCAACGGGTACTCACAGACGATGAGGTCATGGAAACATGGCCTCTCTCTTTTTTTTCTTTGTATATTTTAAGGAGGAATTGACATGGAACGCACTGGTGTAATCGCTCTTGTGAAGCTGGGCATTGGCCTCGTAACCGGTCTGGCGGCTGGATATTTTGTAGACGGAGTAGTCGGTAGAGAGCTGGATAGAGACCAGTCGAAGGGAATTAAGCGCGCAATGGTGTCGATTGGAGCCATGGCGACCAGTCTGGTTGTGGCAGATAAGATCGGCGATGGCTGCGCTTCGATGGTGGATGATATCGTAGCTCTCTACGATAACTATAAAAAGCTCAAAGAGCTTGGAAATGGAGGAGATTCCAATGGCAACGCGTGAAGATTTCCCTTCCAATTCTAAATTCACACCCAAAAAGGACGATTCGGAGCGCCGAAAAGTGGAAAAAGTCGTGAAAAACGACGTGAAAATCCGCAAAAAGGGCTTCGGAGAGCGTCTTTCGGACGATTTTCTGGCTTCTGACATGCGAACGGTGAGCAGCAGCGTGATATTTGACGTGCTGATTCCGGCTGCAAAGGATGCCATTTCCAACATGGTCAAGGGCATGATCGACGGTTTGCTCTTCGGATCGGGCTCAACAGGTGGTCGAACCTATCGAGATCGGGATCAGACGAGGGTTTATCGCCGGTATGAGCAGTATACGGACACCTCTCCGAAGCGGAATACACCCGTCGAACGCACCAATTCGCGATATTCTGACCCGATTTTTAACACTCGAGAGGACGCAGACGAGGTTCTTGTCGGAATGTTGGAGATCCTCGATGAATATGATGTAGTAACCGTGAAGGATTTGTACGGTTTTATCGGCAGATCCGCGGATTACACAGCCGGGGAATACGGCTGGTACAACCTCGACGATGCGAAAATCCTTCGCGTTCGAGAGGGATTCATGCTCAAGCTTCCCAAGCCCAAGGTCGTAAGTTAAGAAGGAGGATAAAACCATGAAGAACACGAAGATCGTCACCAAAATTGACTACGCCGACATCATGAACGACCCGTTTGAACTCAAGCCGCGCCTGAACGCCGAGACGACGAAGGACAAGGAGGATATTACCAAATGATCGCACGAGAAATCGCTCGCAACATCGCCCGCACCCATATGAAGGATGCGGGTCTTGTTCATATTAACCGCAAGCAGCAGGTAAGGGGCAACGGCTCCGACAAGAAGCGTTCGTACTTCGCCATTCACTGGCGCGAGTGGGTTCGTCGCACGAAATAAAAGGAGGATATTCACATGAATTTCGCACCGGTAGTAAAATTTGGTTCCAAAATGCTTCTCAAGCTCCGTAAATCTGCCCCCGCAATTATGACGGGGGCCGGTATTGTTTTGGGTGGTGCATGCGTCGTAACCGCCTGTGTACAGACGACGAAACTGCCCGAAACCGTTCGTGAAAATAAGGAACGCATCGAAGAGCTGCGCAATGAGGAAATGACCATTCACAATGCCTATGAGAGCTCGCAGGAGCCCCGTAGAGCGTCTGAACTCCGCAAGGAGTATATTTCTATGGCCGGAAAAGCAGTCCGCCTGTACGCCGTTCCAGCGGCTCTGGGAGCTTTGTCGGTTGCATGCACGATTGGTGGGCATAAGGTACTGACGAAGGAAAATGCGGCTCTGGCAAGCGCCTATATCGCTCTGGACAAGTCGTTCAAGGCGTATAAGGAGAAGATGCCGCTGCCCGCTACGCTGCAGGAAACCGTTGAAGAAGAGATGGAGAACCTGAAGGTTAGCGGCAATACGGATGGCACGGTTTCGGACGTGGACAAGTGTGAACTCTACAGTCCGTATGCACGCCTGTTCGATAACTCTAACTACCTTTGGACCGCTTCAGGCTCCGGTACGGCCAGTATTCTCCATTCAATTCAGAACTACTGCAATGACAAGCTCCATCGGGATGGATATTTGTTCCTGAACGACGTATACGACCAGCTTGGATTTGAACGCACCGAGGCCGGTCAGCAGGTTGGCTGGTTTGAAGGAAACGGGGACAGCTGCGTAGACTTCGGTCTGTTTCATAAGGGCAATCCCACGCTTGAGCGCCTGATGCAGGACAAGCTCGAATACGTGGTATTGGATTTTAACGTGGATGGGCCGATCATGCATATGTTCCCGAGGATCTAATGATATAGAAAGGAAGATATTTCCATGAGTATGAAGACTGTAATCATCGCGGCCGCCTCTTTTATGGGCGGTCTGGCGATTGGTCTTACGTTGGGCAAGCGCAGAAACAAACAGATGGATGAGGAGATGCGCGAGGCATACGAAAACGCCTGCAGCTTCAATATGGAGTCCAGAAAGGAGCTCGTTCGCCTTCGCAAGGAAAAGGAAATGCGGGAGCGCGAAGAAGCGGCCCTTCGCGATGCAGCGGCCATGTGCGAAGAGGATGAGGATGATATTGCGCCCGAGGAAGAGCGGGAGCCGATCGAAATTACGGAAGAGCAGATGAACGAGGAATTCGCGGAATCAACCTTCGATCAGCTCACGTATTATCGTGCGGATAACCAGCTCGTGGATACGGGCAATGAGCTGGTTGATCCCGAAGAGCTGCTCGGCAAGGCCGTGCGGGATATTCTGCCAACCACGGATCGTGGAATAATCCTCGTTCACAACTTTGCAATGGACGCGAATTTCGAGGTAATGATTTCGTATGACACATCCCCGTTTGGAGTGGTAGACTTCGACGATTTATATTTATAGAAAGGAGATTGACCCGTGAGCCGCGTAAAGAACGATTATTTTGAATGGCTGATGGATATTGCAAAGCCCATTCAGGGAGAAAGATCGTGGCTCATCCTGATGAAAGTCCTGAACAGTACGGAATTCGAAGTGCTGATTCCGAATGATATCAATCGATGTATTGATGGCTGCGGACTGAGGGAGGAGTTTAGATTGTGCAGCCGCTATCCGGACTACAATGATATTATGGGGCAGCCTTGCAGCGTGCTTGAGCTGCTCCTGTCTTTGGCCCGGACAATGGATTTTGAGCTGTCGGGTGCGTATGCCGGTGTGGATCGCACCCATTTTTGTTTTTGGGAGCTCTTGGCAAATCTTGGTTTGGATGAATACGATGATCTGGCTTATTCCGAAAGGCGCGGAGCCGGCAAGGAGGTAAAGCAGATTTTGCGCAAATTCATCAGCCGGGATTACGACGAGTATGGACGGGGCGGCATCTTTCCGCTCAGGCATCCTAACCGGGACCAACGGTATGTTGAGCTATGGAACCAGATGGGTTCTTACCTGCAGGAGAACCATGTGGATGAGAGGTGATTTGAGTGGAAGACAAAAGCAAAAAGAAGCATGAATCGGAGATCATTCAGGCACTCGTACAGTCGACTGGCGGGAAATTCTGGGACTGGTCGATTGACAAGCGGGTCGCTGTTTTGAATCGCGCCTTGGCACTTTTGGAGGATGAAACGATATGGGCATCAGCATCGAAGTAGTGCAGACGATATTGCTGGCGCTGATCGCTGGTTCCTGTATCGGCATTTTGATTGGACTTTACTGGATCGCTGAACGAATTCAAATCGCGGCGGAGAATGAGGAGGAAGAATAATGTTGGCTTTTAAGATTTTTCTGGGAGTACTCGGAGCGGGGTTCATGGGAGCCATTGCATGGTGCTGCTCGCTGTTGGACAAGCATAAGAATCGGCTCGACGAAATTGAGCGGCGGATGGAACTGTACGAGCATCTGCAGGATAATTACGGTGCGAAAACCGAGAAGAGCAGTCTTCATGTCAGTAGCTTGGCGGACGCGGTCGATGTACTGACCAACCGTCTGAACATGCTTTACGACCATGTCAGCAAGCAGAGAGACGCTACGGCACTTAGTGTGGATGATCTGATTGCGAGTCGCGACAGTCTTGCCTCTAAGTGCGATGCCCTCTACGACATGCTGAACGGTCAGCAGTGTTCGATCGATTATCTGCATACAGTAAACGACATGTTTGCCAAGGAACAGCTCGCTCTGGAGGAAAAAGTGGAGCAGACGGAGCTGGATATTCAGGAGGAATTTCGGGCGAATGACAATGCTTTTCATAACCGTTTGATGCGGGTTGAAGAGAAGCTCGGGGTGGTCCAATGGGTGGATTTGGAGGATAGCGAAGACGGCGAAATGGAGCCTGAAGAGGGTGAAAAGCAAGGTACGGACGTGGATTTTGAGGCCGAAAATGTGCCGGAAAATCCCGAGTAAAAATGACGCTTTTGAGATTTCGGCGTCGTTTTTGATATTAAGATTATGTTAAGAACGAGGTTGTCGTCGAAAAAGGCGTCATTTTTTTGACGCTCGGCGTCGTTTTTGAAATAAAAATGACGCCCCAAAAAGTGCCCAATGGTGGGCTTTTCAGGGCTTCGGCGTCGTTTTTGCAGAAAAATCACTAAACTATTCGTAAGAGAAAAAATTAAAAATATAAAAGAATAGAAAATGACGACAAAAACGACGCTTTGACGCCGAAGTTTACTGGAAGGAGTATAGCGAATGGACTTTTGCCAAATCAGAGAAAGGAGCTTGAAGCGCGGTTCCGTAGAGGTTTATCCGGACTTTTTAGTAGGCCGTTCGAAGGATCTGATGATCCGAGGAAAAGGGTTCTATGCGGTGTGGGACGAGCAGAGCGAAATGTGGTCTACCGATGAATACCGAGTAGCGGATATTGTGGATGACGCGATATACAAGTACCGGGATTCTATGGGGGATCGGGACGAGCACATTTCGCTTCGAACGATGAAGAGCTTCAATTCCACATCTTGGAGCAACTGGAAGAATTATATTTCCAAGATGCCGGACACGAGCCATGATCTGGATTCGAAGCTGACGTTTTCCAACACGAAGGTGAAGAAGACGGATTACGTTTCAAAGCGACTTCCCTATGCATTGGAACCCGGCGACTACAGCGCTTACGAGGAACTGATGTCCACGCTTTATATTCCTGAGGAAAGAGCGAAGATTGAATGGGCCATAGGATCGGTGATTTCTGGCGACTCGAAGGATATTCAGAAATTTCTGGTTCTGTATGGCGAAGCGGGCGCAGGTAAGTCCACTGTGCTGAACATCATTCAGATGCTTTTTGAGGGATATTATGTGGCGTTCGAAGCCAAGGCGCTGGCTACGAACAACAATGCCTTCTCCACCGAAGTATTCAAGAACAATCCGCTGGTCGCCATTCAGCACGACGGCGATCTTTCCAGAATTGAGGACAACACGAAGATCAATTCAATCGTATCTCATGAAGAGATGGTGATCAACGAGAAGTTTAAGGCGAGCTACATGTCGCGAATGAACTGCTTTCTCTTCATGGCCACGAATCGACCGGTCAAGATCACCGATGCGAAAAGCGGCATCATTCGAAGACTGATCGATGTGAAGCCCTCTGGAAAGAAGGTAGGTACAAAAAGATATTTTGAGCTGTGGAATCAGATCCCATTTCAACTCGGAGCGATTGCAGCTCATTGTCTCGAGACCTATCAGGGCATGGGTAAGAATTACTACTCGGATTATCGCCCGTTCGAAATGATGTATGAAACCGACGTGTTCTACAATTTCGTGGAGGCGAATTATGACGAGTTCGCGAGGGCCGATGAAATCGGATTGAAGCGCGCCTATGCGATCTACAAGGAATACTGTGAAGAGGCATTGGTTGAATTCAAGCTGCCCATGTACAAATTCCGAACGGAGCTCAAGGAATATTTCCGGGAGTTCTATGAACGAACGAAGGTGGATGGATCCGACGTTCGGAGTTTATACAAGGGATTTCGGAAGGACAAATTCCTGCTTGAAAAGCGAGAGGAGGAAAAGAAGGAAGACGAACCGGCATCTGAGACATGGCTGCATCTGGACCAAACCGTATCTCTGTTCGACACGGAGTATCGGGATTTTCCGGCGCAGTATGCGTCCGAGGATGGAATTCCGAAAACGAGCTGGAAGGATGTGACCACCCATCTGGCCGATCTGGATACCTCCAAGGAGCATTATGTGAAGATGCCGAGAGATCACATAACCATTGATTTCGATCTGAAGGATGAAACCGGCGAAAAATCGAGTAAATTGAATTTAGCCGCTGCGTCCAAGTTCCCGCCCACCTATGCTGAGTTCAGCAGGGGCGGCAAGGGAATTCATTTGGAGTATATCTACGATGGAGATCCAACGATGCTCTCCCGGGTATATTCCGAAGGGATCGAAATCAAGGTGTCCGTAGGAAACAGCTCTCTTCGAAGGCGATTGAGCTATTGCAATGATATTCCGATCGCTCATATTTCGGGAGGGCTGCCATTGAAGGAGAAAAAGATGGTTGATAAAGTAGTGATCAAGAATGAGAAGCTGTTGCGAGAGATGATCAATCGCAACCTTCGAAAGGAAATCCACGATGCCACCAAGCCCAGCATGGATTTCATCAAAAAGATCCTCGACGATGCATATGCATCCGGACTCAGCTATGATGTTTCGGACATGCGATCGAGGATCTTTTCTTTTGCCTCGAAGAGTACACACCAATCCGATACCTGCATGAAGATGGTTGGCGTGTTGAAATTCAAGTCAAAAGATCGAGAAGAAGCCATGGCAGCTGCGGAACCGATTACGCAGGAGCGGTATAAAGATCCTCGCCTTGTTTTCTACGATGTGGAGGTATTCCCGAATCTGTTTCTGATCAACTGGAAGTTTGAAGGAGCGGATTCGAAGGTTGTTCGCATGATCAACCCAACGCCAGAAGACGTGATGGCTTTGTTCGGCTATAAGTTAGTCGGTTTTAACTGCAGGCGATACGACAACCATATTCTGTATGCTCGATATTTGGGCTATGACAACGAAGATCTCTATGAGTTGTCACAGAATATTGTGTCCGGCAAACGCGGAGCGATGTTTGGCGAGGCGTACAACATTTCCTACACGGATGTTTACGATTTCTCCTCGAAGAAGCAGAGCCTGAAGAAGTTCGAGATCGAGCTGGGCATCCATCATCAGGAGCTGGGACTGCCATGGGATCAACCGGTGGATGAATCACTATGGACGAAGGTGGCCGAATACTGTGACAACGACGTAATTGCGACGGAAGCGGTATTCAACGCCCGAAAGGCCGACTGGTTGGCTCGCGAAATTTTGGCGAGCGTTGCCGGAATGACCGTGAACGACACGACGAACAGTTTGACCACCCGGATCATATTCGGCAGCAACTCCAAGCCGCAATCGCAGTTCAACTATCGCTTCATGGGCGAGATGCGGGATTATGAGACCTACACCACGATTCCGAACACAGATCCGAATTTTACGGTGTTCGAAAGCTCGAAGCCGATATTTCCGGGATACAGGTTCGACGCGGGCAAATCCACTTATCGAGACGAAGAGGTCGGCGAAGGCGGATACGTCTATTCCGAGCCCGGCATGTATTTCAATGTCGCCCTTCTGGATATTGCCTCGATGCATCCGAGCTCAATTGTAGCCGAGGAGCTGTTTGGGCCGCTTTACACGGAACGGTTCAATGATATTCTTCAGGCCCGAATCGCAATCAAGCACGGCGACTTCGAAAGGGCGAAGACGATGCTGGACGGCAAGCTGGCCCCCTATCTCGAGGACAAGGCGCAGGCCAAGAGTCTGGCGCAGGCTTTGAAGATCGCGATCAACTCCGTATATGGCCTGACCAGCGCCAAGTTCGACAATCCATTCCGGGATATTCGCAACAAGGACAACATCGTGGCCAAGCGCGGCGCACTGTTCATGATCAATCTGAAACATGAGGTTCAGGCCCGAGGTTTCCGGGTGGCTCATATCAAGACCGACTCGATCAAGATCCCGAATGCCACGCCGGAGATCATTGCATTTGTACAGGAGTATGGCCGATATTACGGCTACAACTTCGAGCATGAAGCGACCTATGATCGCATGTGTCTGGTAAACGATGCAGTGTATATCGCGCGATTCGGAACGGTGGAGCAATGCTATGGTCTGTACGGCAAGGATTATGTAGATTCCTCCAAGGATATCTGCAAGGAGAACAAGGAGGAAGGTGGAGAATGGACGGCAACCGGAGCTCAGTTTGCACAGCCGTATGTATTCAAGACGCTCTTCTCGCGAGAGCCGATTGATATTCATGACATGAGCGAAACCAAATCGGTTACCTCTGCTCTGTATCTGGACATGAACGAGGGTCTGCCGGAGGGCGAGCACAATTATCAGTTCGTCGGTAAGACCGGTTTGTTCTGCCCGATTCAGCCCGGGCATGGCGGAGGCGAGCTGGTGCGCGAGAAGGATGGCAAATATAGCTCCGCAACAGGAGCCAAGGGCTATCGCTGGCTCGAATATGAAACGATTCAAGGTCTTGGACTTGAGAAATACGTGGATCGCAGCTACTATCGCCGTCTGGTGGACGAAGCGGTTGCAGATATTTCTCAGTATGGCGATTTTGAGATGTTCACGACCGGCGACGTAGGCACCATGCCGGAGGTCCATCCGCCCTGCTGCAGTACCATGTATCAGACCTGCTTCGATTGTCCGAAGTACCTTTCCGGAGAGTGCAAGTGCTTTCCGGATATTTTTGTATCAGGAAAGGAGGTGAGCTGATGGCGGTTGTCAGCGAGTACAAGGAAGTGCAGTTTAACGAATACTGCGCAAAATGCGTCCACGCCAATAAAGGCGAGGATGAGGATCCCTGCTGGGATTGTCTGGAAAACCCTGTAAATGCTTACTCGAGAAAACCCGTATATTTCAAAGAGAAGGAGACGAAGAAAAAGTGACCGAGTTGGTAAATCACCCCGATCATTACAAAAGCTCTTCGGGTGGTGAAGTCATTGATATTATCGAACTTTGGGGACTGGGGTTCTGCTTGGGCAATGCGCTTAAGTATATTTGCCGAGCGGGAAAGAAAGCTGGAGCCGATCGCTGCACTGATCTGGCGAAGGCTGTTTTTTATGTAGAGCGCTCGATCAAGAATCGCGAATACTGCGGTCCGGGCACCTACAAGGTTCTGGCTGCGACTGCTTCGCCGGATGGCGATGTGGAACCGCATGGCGATCTGGTTGCTGAAGAATACGGTCTGACCGGGTATCTGGAAAAGGCCGTGATTGCACTGCACAATTATGTGCTCACCTTTGACGCGGACTACATGATCCGCATGCTTGCTTATATTTCTTGTGAATTGAATGGAGGAAAAGAAAATGAATAACAGAACGCATATCTATGAAATCGAGAACGCCCACATCACCTATCGCAACTTCAGCGGCGAAGAGCGCAAGTTCAACAGCGAGGGCAAGCGCAACTTCAATCTGATCCTGACTCCCGAGCAGGCGGCAATGTTCGAAGCCGAGGGCTTCAATGTTCGCCATCAGGCTCCGCGTGAAGAGGGCGGCGAGGGCAGGAATCTGCTTTTGGTACACGTCGTCTTCAAGTATCGCCCGCCGAAGATCGTTGTGATGAACGGCAAGCGCAAGACCGAGCTGAACGAGGATACCGTATGCGAGCTCGACTATGCTGATATTGACCACATCGACATGACGATCCGTCCGTACCATTGGGAGGTCGGCGAGAAGTCCGGTGTAACGGCTTATCTGAACAGCATGTATGTAACCCTCGTTGAGGATCGTTTCGCCGCGAAGTATGAAGATGAAGTGGAAAGCGAGTACACTCCGTTCTAAGCCATGAGCGTTATGCTTTATCCTCATCAGAGGAAAGCAATCGAATCTCTCCGGTCCGGCTCCATCCTTTGCGGTGGGGTCGGTACCGGAAAGAGCATGACGTCGATTGCTTATTTTTTTGAAAAGGAGTGCGGCGGAAGGATATTGGATAATGGCGACCTGTCTCCTATGCAGAACCCGAAGGAGCTGCTGATCATTACGACGGCTCGCAAGCGGGATACGAAGGAATGGGACGTCGAGTTGAGCCGTTTCAATTTGACGGCGATTGTGGATTCGTGGAACAACATTGGCAAGTATGTCAAGGGCCATGATGGCGCGTTCTTCATATTTGATGAACAGCGCGTCGTTGGCTCAGGAGCATGGGTTAAATTTTTTCTCAAAATCGCAAAGACTCATCACTGGATATTGCTGACAGCCACTCCCGGCGACAGCTGGATGGACTACATTCCTGTATTCATGGCGAACGGGTTTTATCGCACCCGCACCGAATTTCTGGAAAGGCATGCCGTTTACAACCGATACACCAAGTATCCCAAAGTGGATCGCTGGGTAGAATGTGCTCGGCTGGAGCGATTTCGCAGACAGATCACGGTGTTGATGAAATACCAGAAAAAGACGAGCACCCATTATTCCGCCATTCAACTCCCCTATGATCGCGATCTATATTCCCGGATTGCCGAGGATCGCTGGAATCCCTATAAAGCTGCTCCCATTGAGAAAATTTCAGAAGTTTGTTATTTGATGCGCAGGGCGGTTAATTCCGATCCTTCCAGAATGAGGGCTGTAAGAGATCTGTGGCGCAAGCACCCGAGGCTGATCATATTCTATAATTTCGATTACGAGCTTGAAATGCTTCGGCAATTGGATTCGAATGTGAAGGAATGGAATGGACATAAGCATGATCCGCTCCCGGTCGGAGACAAATGGCTATATCTGGTTCAGTACAATTCTGGTGCGGAAGGCTGGAATTGTATTACCACGGATGCGATTCTATTTTTCTCTCAATCCTATTCCCATAAGACGATGGTTCAGGCCGCTGGCCGAATTGATCGATTGAATACTCCCTACACAGATCTTTATTACTACACGCTCCTGTCGGACGCGCCCATCGACAGGGCGATTGCTAAGTGCCTGAAGAACAAGGAGGACTTCAATGAGAAGCTCTTCATTCAAGGGGGGGCGCACTAAAAACACGGATTATAATAGAAGGAGTAAGAGTGTGTGCCTTTTTTCAGGATACACACTCTTTCATTTTTTTCGGAGGTGTGTGGATTGGCAAAACGTGAGAACTCATTTCAAGAGAGTTTGATTCGGGAAATCAAGGAGCGATTCTTGGATGCAATCGTACTCAAGAATGATTCCGGCTATATTCAGGGCATTCCGGACTTGTTGGTGCTGTGGAGAGATCGATGGGCCTGCCTTGAATGCAAGCGATCGGCGAACGCGCACCATCAGCCGAATCAGGAATGGTATGTGAACCGCATGAATTCGATGAGCTTTGCACGATTTATTTATCCTGAGAACAAGGAGGAGGTTCTGAATGAAATGGAACAGGCATTCCAATCTTGAGGGCGTGCACGCATTTCTGTCTCCCTCCAAGTATTCGTGGTTGAACTATGACGAGGAACAGCTTCTGGCTGCATATTCTCGCTTTCTGGCAATTCAGAAGGGAACGGAGCTGCATGAACTGGCCAAGCGTTTGATCCGGCTTGGTGTGGCTCTCCCCAAGAAAAACGAGACTTTGAGTCTTTACGTGAACGACGCACTCCGCTACAAGATGCGTCCGGAACAGCCGCTGGTATATTCGGCCAACAGCTTTGGAACTGCTGACGCAATCTGCTTTCGCAGGAGTCTGCTGCGCATTCACGATTTGAAGACTGGCACTACTCCGGCCTCCATGCATCAATTGGAGATTTATGCGGGTCTGTTCTGCCTTGAATACCAGATCAAGCCCGAAGATATTTCCTATGAATTGAGAATCTATCAAAATGATTCTGTGATGGTGCATAATCCGGATGGTGAGCACATACAGGATATTATGGACAAGATTGTGTCATTCGATGAGAGGATTGAACTGATGAAGATGGAGGGCTAACCAATGGATAAGGAACTCATACATGCCGGCACTCGGCATTCAGGGCGATATCCTCATGGATGGGGCGAGAATCCGCACCAGCATTGTATGGATTTTGTTGCCTACGTTGATAAGCTGCGTGCTCAAGGAGTAGACGATAAAATTATTGCCAAATCCATGGGCATGAACACGACTCAGTTTCGTATACAGAAGGGCATCGCCGAATCGCAGATTACGGATCATAATGTCCATATGGCGAAAAAGCTGTTCTTTGAAGACGGATATTCGAAGAAGGCGATTGCGAGACGACTCGGAATTTCCGAATCTGCGGTTCGCAATTATTTGAATCCTGCGATCAAGCGCGCCAGTTCGTTGACCCGAGCAACGGCCGATGTCCTGAAGGAAGAGATTGCGAAGAATAAGTACATCGACGTAAGCTCTGGTGTCGAGAAATATCTCGGTATTGGTCCGACTCGTTTGAAGAATTCGCTGAAGATGCTTCAGGACGAAGGTTATGAGGTGTTCAATAACATCAAGTTTGAGCAGCTTACAACCGGTCATCTCACCAACATGCGCGTTATTTGTCCTCCGGGCACGGATATTAGCGAAGTTCGGAAGAACAAGACGAGCATCTGTCTTCCAAAGCTGAAGTATTCAGAAGATGGCGGTGAAACCTTCGTTCCTCGTGAAAAGCCCGTATCGATCGACTCTTCTCGAGTGAGTATTTGCTATGCTGAAGATGGAGGCACCGCTAAAGATGGCGTTATTGAGCTGCGTCGTGGTGTGCCCGATCTCTCGCTAGGAAAAGCGAGCTATGCACAGGTTCGTATTGCGGTCGACGGTACTCATTATTTGAAGGGCATGGCCATGTATGCGGATGATATTCCTGAGGGCTACGATATCCGCTTCAATACGAATAAACATAAAGGCACACCGATGACCAATTCCGATCCGAATGGCAAGAGCGTGTTGAAGCCAATGAAGAATGATGAAGACAATCCGTTTGGAGCTCGCATTCGAAATGATGATGAGCTGGTTCTGTTCCAGCGGCACTATACCGGCGCTGATGGAAAGCAGCATCTTTCCGCTCTTAACGTCGTTTCCGAAGAAGGCAACTGGAACGAATGGAGTAAAACCTTGGCATCTCAATTTTTGTCGAAGCAACCGCCTGCGTTGGCCAAGCATCAGCTGGACGAGCTATATTCCAATTACAAGGCAATGTACGATGAGTACAAATCCGTATCCAATCCTACTGTTCGGGCTAAATTCTTGAATGAATTCGCGGATCAATGTGATCGAAACGCCTATGAACTCAAGGCTGCTGCGCTTCCGCGTCAGGCGACAAAGGCAATTTTGCCGCTTCCCGGAATGGCTGATACGGATATTTATGCTCCCGGCTATAAAGATGGCGAGAAGGTTGCGCTGGTTCGTTATCCGCATGGCGGCATATTTGAGATCCCTGTTCTGACCGTTAACAACAAAGCTGCCAAAGCCAAATTCCATACCGATGAATGGAGAGACGCAGTCGGCATCAATCAGAAGACTGCAGAACAGCTCTCTGGTGCAGATTTTGATGGCGACACGGTTCTTGTTCTTCCGATCGGCAACTATAGCATTCGTTCGAAGCCCCCGTATCGTGAGCTACTTGACTTCGATCCAAAGCTTTACAAGAATGATAATTTGCCAAAGATTCCTGATGGAGTCAAGAACAACAACATGGGGTTGGCTACAAATCTGATTGCTGACATGACAATCAAAGGTGCCAATGAAGATGAGATTATTCGTGCGGTTAAGTATTCCATGGTCGTTATCGATAGCCAGAAGCATCATTTGGATTACAAGCAGGCGGCCGAGGATTTCCGTATTAAGGAATTGAAGATCAAGTATCAGGGTGGTGCTAATGCTGGCGCATCTACACTGCTAACCAGATCAACATCTCCTGTTCGCTTCGACCAGCTTGAACGTACCGAATCATTTTCTAGAATGACGCCTGAACAGCAGAAGCGTTGGCTTGAGGGTCACGTCGTATATCGTCCCACCGGAGCCACTCGATCCGTTCCTGTTAAGGATGCAGATGGCAACGTTATTTCTTGGGACCGTGTACCAAAGTTGTCCGAGTTACCGCGTATGTCTACCGTAGACAACGCCTACGATATTTTGAGACCCGGCGTTACGAAAGGTGATCTTCAGAAGATCGAGATTGTGTATGCCGATCACGCCAATCGAATGAAGGCGCTTGCGTTGGAAGCCCGTAAGCTTGCCCGTGAGACTGTCGATATTTCGTATAACCCCTCTGCAGCCAAAACATATTCTGAAGAGGTCACCAAATTCGATGCCGATATTTCTGCGATTAATCGAAACAGACCATTGGAACGTCAGGCTCAATTGATAGCAACCAAATGGCTTCGAGCCAAGAAGTTGGATAATCCGAATCTCGATAAGGAGCATTGGGAACGTCTGAAGCGTCAGGAGCTCGAGGCTGCGAGAAAGCTGGTTGGCGCGAATCGTGTGAAAGTTACGCTTACAGATCGCCAATGGGAAGCGATTCAGGCTGGAGCTATATCCAAGTCCAAGCTGTTGGACATCGTGACCTATGTCGATGGCGATCGTTTGAGGGAACTTGCGGTTCCGAAGAGCAATCATGGCATGACACCTGCTATGGCTGCACGCGCGAAAGCGCTTTATGCACAGGGTCATACTCTGACGGACATCGCGGCTGCTCTGGAGGTTTCGCCTTCTACTATCTCTAAAGTGGTCTAAAGAAAGGAATGAAAAAGATGCGACGGTTTTGGATTACAACCGCTGACAATCCTTTCAATCCGCTCACGAACTATGAGGAATGGCAAGCTTTTGACCACGAAAAAGGTTACTATACGACGGAATACGTTGCAAGAGTAGCCATTTGTGCAGAAGATTTGGGAGACGAAGCGTTTCTTATGGGGGTTGAAGAGGCGATTGACAGCATTGTGCAGCTTTATCCTGATGGTTTCTACAAAAAGGTGGAGGAAAAAGATGAAAATGAGGCCGGGTCTAAGGCAAATACTGCTGAACCCGGCCTTTAGCATACCCCGGGGGGGGGTCGAAGAAAAACACCCCCTCCCTT
>ERZ1034928.244-NODE-244-length-32205-cov-8.647745_pt1 | contig 32205 bp, 50 predicted proteins | sample MGYA00520627_ERZ1034928 | MGnify/ENA primary metagenome ERZ1034928 (study PRJEB33766, sample SAMN09781755) | gut metagenome | biome: gut microbiome | host: Homo sapiens | place: Madagascar | study: EMG produced TPA metagenomics assembly of the PRJNA485056 data set...
TTTCGGAATCACTCCGAAGCCGTTACAAGTCCAGCAAGGGCTAAAGCCCCCGCCGACATAAACTTGACCAGTGCCGCCACAAACTTGGCACACATCACCATCTAACATTGTTTCTCCTTACCACTCAAATTCTTCATCGTCTGCCACGTCTTTATTGGCAGAGTTGAGTTTGTAGTCAGTACGTTGGATTTCCTGCGCAGCCGCTTGAATCTGATCTGGGTTCAGCCACACATCCATCCACGCCAGAGGTGTTTGTTTCGGAGAACGGAATTTGTGTTTCATTTTCAGACGACGATAGATAGGAGCAGCGTTGAAGTAAACCCATTGTTTGGACAGTTCAGCATTCAGACCAACAATTACACGACCTTCACTGAACAGATAGTCGCACCAATCTTCTTCTTGGGCGATAATGGTATCCAGAATGCCAGTGAGTTCTTCAATGTTGTCATCGTAAACTTTCTTCCATTCTGGTTCTTTCATCAGCGCGTCAATGATAGCATAATCCATCTTAACATGCAAGATCTCATCCAACATAATTTTCTGAATCAGTTTACATGCACCGACGAACAGTTGCTGTTCTGCCAGGGCGAATGTTGCAGAGAAGGAAGAGATAAACTGAATACCTTCCAGACCGATCAGAGCAATCATACCTTTCAGGATCAGCAGACGGAGATCGTCGTTTGCTTCCAGTTCACCAAGCGCATATTTGTGACCAGCTTCGTACAATTCGGACATGACTTCTTCCACAACACCCATGCGCTGGAAGATACGATCATTCTCCATAATCTGTTCAATCACTTCGTTTGGATTCGGAATACATTGACGGATAATTTCAGAGTAAGTGAGAGCGTGAAGCACTTCGATCTCAGATTGCTTCATCATCATCGCACACGCTTCATTGTTACTCAGGAACGGAGCGAACAACGTGATAATAGATTTTGCCAGGGAATCATTCTCCCACTGGAAAGATAGGTTCTTTATCATCACATCGTAGTTATTTGCAGAACATGCTACGAAGTCTTTACGTGTCTGATCCAGGTTCACTTCATTCTCATCCCAATCTTGGGCTTTCTGGAGCTTGTAAAGACGGTGCATTTCAGGATAGGTGACGTTGATAGAATCGAAGATCCCCAATTGTTCACCTAAGAAGACAGGGTATTTACCCTCTTTGTAAGTTTCGTTATGTAAATTAATTGCTGCCATTTAAATCCTCCACTATGTCACACCATGACTTAACTTCTGCTATATCTTCGGGTTTAACATCATGACTTAGATAATATCCTTCAAGACCTTCCCATACGCTTTCTGTCAAAAGCACAGTAAAAGGTGCATCCCATGAACGAAGTCTCGCTATTGCAAAAGCTGTTGCCTCGTTCTCCTTTGCCGCCCATATTTGTATATTAGTAAAACCCATACCTGCAATATAATCACAACACCAAGCGAGTGTGAAATCTTTACTATCCACGACGAGGTAATTTTTAAACCCACGCTTTTGTTTCTTTGCCCCAGGTAGTACGACTAACGTATACATATTCCTCCTTAGAATAATAAAGGGGCTTTCGCCCCTTTATATTACATCTTACACGCTTCGCAACCATCTTCACCAAAACCAGAATCCTCTTGGGCGAGAGACTCGGCTGATTTGGTTTTACTATTCAGATAGTACAGAGACTTACCGCCTAATTTGGCAAACGTAAAGATGAATTGCATCTGAGCTTTAATAGACAGACGACCACCTTCCATTTTCGAATAGTCAACCCATTCGTCACAGGAAATACCCTGATCCATAAACTTGGTTAACAATCCGTACATTTCAGCAATGTCCTTCGCAGGAACATCCCATGCACTCTGATAAATGGTTTTCAGCTTTTCGTAGTCCGGCACAATGAACAACACATTACCTTTCTGGCTCTGCTTATACATGATCGTGTCACGTACTGGATATACAGAGTTGGTAGTGTTACTCACCAGGCTACTGGATTCGTTTGGTGCAATAGCGGTTAATACGCTGTTGCGGATACCACCCTGAGCGATAATCTCCTGGCGTAGTCCTTCCCAATCGTGTTTCAACTCGAAGTTGCCAATATCATCTACCGCTTTAGAGTAGGTATCAATTGGTAGCCAACCTTGAGGCCATTTGGTTTTGTCAATCCACTCAGCATTACCTTTCTCTTTCGCCAGGCGAAGAGATGCACTTGCCAGCCAGAAGTAGTGGCGTTCAGCTAACTCGTGAATCAGTTTCTTACCGTAAGGATCAGAATATGTCGCGAAGTTACTTGCGAGGTAATGAGCGAGGTTTGTAATCCCAACACCGATGGAACGACGAGCTTTCGCTGTGATCTCATTGTGTTTGAATGGGTAAACCATTGTCTCAATAACGTTGTCGATTGTCAATACGGTGTAGTAGGCTACATCTTCGTATTCTTCTGGTTTAACTCGACCAGCAACGATGGAAGACAGGAAGCACAAAGCTAATTCCTGATCCTCAGTGTTCTCACCAGTGAAAAGATCCGTCATCTTGTGGAATGCTTTCGTCGGCAGGAAAATTTCCTGACACAGGTTTGACTGATACACGGTATCAATAAACGGTGTGTGATTATTCACGTTGTCAGCGAAGAACATATAGATACGTCCTGTCTCTGCACGTTGAACAATGATCTCCGTCAGCAGGTCACGAGCTTTAACGAATTTCTTCTTGATACGTTTACGACTTACACGGTCATAAACCTCATCAAACTCTTCTTCATTCTTGTAGAGCGCTTCATAGAGTTCTGGAGCATCATCACAGCTTACCAGCATCCATTCTTCACCTTTTGCTGCTCGGCGCAGGAATGAGCGGTTAACCACGACTGAATAATCTAATTTATCTACACGCTTGTCAACCGGAGTTGTCGGGTTCTTGATTCGGATCAAGTCTTCGAAGTCTGGTTCCAAGATTGTGTATGTGACGGTAGCACTACCACCACGACTTGCCTGTTTTGATGCACCTACGCTATCTTCCATCCATTTCAGGTAAGGAAGTAGTCCACCGTGAATAATACGGTTGTTCTTAACGCCCTGTCCCGTTGCACGAGTCTGGAGATTAACACCAATACCAGCGTTATTCAGAGTATACTCGTGTGCCAGATAGTTTGCAATTGCCAGTGATTCTGCGGTGTCGTCTGCGCGGAACAGACAGCAGGAAGCACTACCAGGGATCGGAGTACGCAGTGTTGTCAGATAAGGTGACGGCAGGTTGATTTTAAGATCGCTGACGTAGGTGTACAGGCGCTTAATATCTTCGATGCGTCGTTCCTTCGGCTGGATTTCCATTACCTTCATCGCAACACCAATAAATAAGAACTGAGGAGATTCATGAACAATATCGTTCACGGCATCTTTCACCAGGTATTTATCTGACATTTGACGAAGTACGGAATAACCATATCCCAGGTTCTTATCGTGCTTGACAATTTTGCCAATCTCTTTGATTTCTTCTTCGGTGTAATCCATCTTGATCCAGTGGCCTCGGCTCACCATATCTTTATAGAAGTCATTCAGGGAAGGGATACTGTGGTATCCCCCATGTGCCTGTTTGTAGATCATACCGAGAAGTAATCGACCAGCCATATCGCTGTACGCTTGGGTTTTCTTGTCAATACACGCAGAGATCATTGCTTTATGCAGATCACGAGTGGACACACCATCGTAACAACGTTTAACAGCTTCTAACTCAATTTCCGACCAGTTAAGTTTACCAGCAGCGAACTCCGACCATTTACGCAGTTTCTCTGGATTAAACTCTTCTTTCTTGCCGTTGGATTTAGTTACATATCGAATCACTTCTACTCCCTAACCTTAATTGTGCATGTTTAATACATCAACATCATATCCACCGCGCATTTCGTTAAATAAGCCGTTGGCATATAAGAACCCTTCGAAATGATTTATGTCTTCAAATCCTTTCTCTTTGGCTTTCCTGTCTGCTTCTTGTCTCTTAGGGGATAATCGTTTTGATGTGTCTTTAATAACTGTAACATTGCAACCTACCGTTTCATCGTAATAGACTTCAATTTCACAGCCTTGATATTTATTGCTATCGGTCATTTGGCCTCTCAATTAGAAATCTGAACCATCATCTCGCGATGGATCATGATCATTTCCGAAGTCTTCCATTTTGATGTGAGATACGCCCCAACCAGTAAAACCTTCTTCGCCAAAGTGTAGAATATCACTGTTCTGATATACACGTTTGTATGGATAATTAGATCGTACAGGGAAAGTGTACAAGGTGGTATTTGCATATACAGTACGGAGATCATTATTACTTCGAATATTGACGTTCCGTTCGATGGTGTATGAACCATCGTTAGCCATGCCTAATGTTACGAGTGCTTGTTTAAGAACAGTACCGTATTCTTGTTTAGGGATATAGCCGTTATGTTGTGCTAACTTTTCTTGCCAGATAGGGGTTGCTTCAATGGTAGACATGCTTACGGTCGCCCAAACGGTTGTATTGATTAATGACATAAATTCTCCTTCTCTTCTCAGGGAGAGACATAGCTCTCCCAACGTTATGCTATCTTACATGAATCTCAACTAAAAGTCAATAGGATTTTGAACTAAATCACCACTTGGTGTGATTGTCCAAAAGCTGACGATGTTGAATGAAGCCTTTAAAGTTGCCTGACCACAGATCACCATCGCGATCCATGTGGGTGACACCTTCTTCCCAGTTGCACTTATACGGTTGCATATTCTTGTATCCGTCCGTTTCCTGCATCGGGGTTGCTTGGTGTTCAAATGGAGAAGCGTGTACTTTACGACCTGTCAGCAAACGTTCATAGATTTCCAAGGCTTTCTCTTTCGTTGAGTTAAGACGGCGATAACTCACCTGAGCACAACACGAAGAAGAGATTGCTTTCGCTTCTTCTAATGTTAAATCGACAGGCCATTCACCGTTCTCATCTAACACGTAATATCCGGCGAAATTATCATTAATGTCTGTCGAGTGGTAAACATATGGTGTGTGCCATTGACCAGGTTGCAACAGTTCTGCTTCAGCCGTTTCATACTCTTTGTGCATTGCAATAGCAAGAGCTTCAATAGTCGGATCAGCGTCAGCGTCTACACGCAGCCACCAGAAGTTTTCATACTCAGTTGCAGTGACCACTGTCTTCATGCGCTGGAATGGCTCTAAGAGGCGGTTTACCACCTGCTTGTGATAACCAGCCTCAGCCAGTTCTTCTGCGAAACGAGCAGCACTGAGCGCAGCAAGGTTCCACCATTCACGACCAGTGTATCCTGCACCTACGATACCATCGTGCTCTACACCCTTATCCTGCATACCAGACTGATTTGCACCAAATCGGTAAGGCATTGCTGGTTCCTCTCTTACCATTTGAATGAGTGTCTTCACTTGAATGGCTCGGCTGGATGCAGCGTTCCGACTAAATAAACGGTGAGTCATTAGCTCGCTGTGAATAATTCGAGGATACTCAATCTCGAATGTTACGATTTCATTCCCACGTCCATCATGAGACTTTGCAATTACTTTTGCGCTAATATCTGCCATTATTTCTCCTTACTCAATATCGATCCAATCTTGATTATGTGGGGTGATTACACCTTCGTACCCATCATATTCATCAATAATATATCTGTTACCTTCGAATTCAACTATCACCAGATTTGCAAATCTGCCATTAGCGTTTTTACCTAATGCCTGAACAACAGCAATTAAATCTGGATCATGTCGTGCAATGTGTTCCGTTAAATACATTCCATGTTCATTTCTTTCCAATTTATGGCCTTTCTTCTCCAGTTCAAGCAGAGCAAAGTCTGATAAACCGAAGCCTCCATAACAAGCACTAATAACTACTTTCCCCATGTTTCCTCCTACTTATGATAAATGTCCACCGCATTGAATACATCTTTCCACGGATCTTCGATGGAAGTTATCAATACGTTTGGCATGGTTTTTAATTCTTCCAAGAATGGATCTTGATATACGGTGTTGAAGTACACCTTCACTACATGATCTGGGAATAAGACGAGATTCTCTGCCCGATCATCAATTGCTATATCGCAGGGGAGTAGGTATTTCTCCTTCGTCGCGAAGAAGCCATTACCTGTTCCTCGTCCGAAATTAAATTCAGGGAGGTTGCGTTTTATATAGCGGTACTTGGAGCTAAAGTGTCCACCTTTGGTGTGGCTTGCGATGAGAAGTGTATCTCCAGCCTTACCAAGATAGTTAAGAGTGTTCACGCTGCCAGGCACTGTACCCATTGTGTCGTACAGGTGTTGATTATCCCAGAAGGAATGCGGGTCGATACCAAACCTCTTCTCGAAGTCTGGGAAGTATGCGGATAGGTCGTAATGTGCATCTTTGCCAGTTGCTGGCAATACAACATTGTCACCACTCACAGCATTCAACCAGGCAAGCCAGGGAACATCAGCCGGAGCTATTACTAAATCACAGTCACAGACGATTCTCATGGTTCTCCTCAAAGCCCCGTCTGATGGGGCTTATATTACGTTATTGTTGCGCAAGATCAAGAAGTATTTTCACTATCTGTTTTCTTCGCTTAATTATTGTACTCTCAGGCTTCACACCACGTTTCTCAAGCCACTGTTTGTCCTTCTTAGTACGACAGATCTCAATGGCCTCCTTCTCGGCAGACGCTTCCACGAACGATAAGTTGTGCTTGTCAGCATACGCGAGGATAGAGTTGCATTTCTTGCAAACTACTCGTAGGTCTTCTTCGTTTACGTAGAGGAGTCTTAGAGCAAAGCCTGGAAGGTCTTCGTAGCAGGTTAACGCACCTGCGGCGTGGATGTGGTCTACTTGAAAGTCTTTCATACCGCCTGTGTGTCCACAGAGTTCACACTTGCAGTTCCAGATTTTCTTTGGTTTACCTGTCTTCTTATCTCGCATTACATTACCGTCTTTGTCAAGTCGATCAACTTGGTAGCGTAGTGCGTTAATGCGTTTAATCTTGTTGGGGTGTCGAATCCATGCTCTCCTTAGACAACCTCGCAGATAAGTGTAGAATTCTGCTTGGGTTCTCCAGGGGGTTCCCTCTCCCCATACAATCTTAGGTTCCTTGTTCGCCAATGTTACTCACCTTCTTAGCTACATAATCGCCTGGAGCAATGTTGTACTTAAAGAACAACATTCTATCCAGACCTGCTTTACACATGCTCTCCGACATGGTGATGGTCTGTAAGAGCTTATCGCCTTTGCGATTGTAGATCTTATAAACCTCACCTTCTCCGTACTGCTTAGTCGTGCTCGCCATTGAGTGACCTTTTCAGGGCTTCAACTTCGGCAACTGCTTCATCATAGTTACGATTAAGCATTGCTTTCAGGGCAGCTTGCACATATGGATCGTCAGAGAATAGATTGATAAGCATAGCAGCCTGGTCACACTTGGCATAGCTTGTTAGCAGTGGGTAACTATCAAGAACGTGATACATAGCATTTTGATGAATTTCTTTCTCGATATTAACACAGTGAATAGCCTTGTCAAGGTTAATATTGCGATCACCTTTATCTCGTGTCATGTACTTAGCCAGTTTCGTGAAACATGGTGTTGCACCAATAAGATAAGCTAATTCAATAGGTTGGATTTTTTGTTTCTTGTAATGGTCGCCATCAACCTGGGTTTTTAGAGCGTCAGACATATTTTCTCCAATGCAGAAAGGGGCGGAAGCCCCTTGAATGATAAGTTGTGTTTCAGCTTAGCGCCAGATGCGAAGACCGCAAACAAGGTTGGGATTTTTCATCTTAGCATTACAAGCTGGAGTTTTAGTTTTGCTCCTAATTAGATTAGGAGACTTAGTATTGATTTGGAGGTCAGCCGTGTGGCTGATAGTCACCAAACTATTACGAGGATCAATGTGAAGAATACCGTGATAGTCCTCTACATCGTACTGGCGACACTCCTTATTGTCACCAACCGAAACCGCATACATCTTACCACTCAGAATCACCTGTTGACGGTTATCTCGTCCGATAATCACCCCATCGTCATCAATAATATGGGTGTTTCGTTCAAGACCGTTAAGATCGATAAACTGGCGGTAAAGTGCTCGCGCGGCATTATTCTTACCTGAATCGGCAGAGTATTCGCGGAACGATTCGTAATCAGTAAATTCAACTTTGTTCATGTTTCCTCCTTTGGATAGTTCACTCAGTGCTTGAATTCTACTACAATCCATCACCCTCTGTCAAGCCTTTCCCAATAAAAAACCCGCCGAAGCGGGTTTATATTAAATACCGATAACGGTTGAGGCACGTTTCTCTTTGCTACGCAGGTTAACACGTCCACGAGATAGGCTCTGACATGAAGTACAACGCAGCACCTGGAACGTACTAACAGCGGTGTTATAGAACTTACCAGGTACTGGTACGAGATGGTCTTTACCACAACGAGGGCAACGACGCAGTTCGTCTTCGTAGTATGCTGCCAGGTTAGGATGCTGAGGAATCCAAGCCAGAATCTTGATGTACAGGTCACGGAGTGACACAACATCACCATCGTTGTACGTCTGCATACGTCCGAACGCATCTCGATCACCTTCGCAACATGCTTTCCACAGAGGGAACCCTTCGTTATCCAGTTTTTCACTTTCAGTTTCGAAGTATGCGCCCATCTCTTTCAGAGAATTGGATGGTAGTGCGAATTGTTTCTTAGCAGCTTTCAGTGTGTCAACAACTACGTAAGTAGAAGGTGGTTTCATGCCGTGGAATGCGAAACGCTGGTTGATGTAGGCTCGGTCAAACTTGTAACCATTGTGCGCTACAACTACGTCAGCTTCATCCAGGATACGCCACAGATCTTGACATAATTCCCAATCGTCAGTATGATCGATATCGAAGAGTGGGTAGTTGGTCAGGTTCTTACCTTCAACTTCTCCGGTGTATAAATCAGAGATGGAGTAGGAAAGCAGATAACCACGCTTAATCACCTGGTCTGGTGAAATGAATGCTTTGAATCGACGGAAAGTGTATGCAATTTCTGGTGCAGTTTCAACGTCGATAATCTTGATAACAGGTTGTTTAACTACGTTCTCAAGATCGCGGATTTCAGAGACTGTTTCTCCTCGTGCAAGGAAGTCATTCACTGTACTCTTACGACTTGCGCTACCAAGTACGGTAGCGGCGATGTGACGTGAAGAATAACCAGCAGCTTTCATTGAAGCGATTTCAATCTTCTGCTCGTTTGTTAATTTACTCAATTTTCCTCCTGATTGGACTCTTGCGCCTGGCGCAATGCTTCGTCCTGTTCTTCATATGCTTTCAGCATACTCTCAAATGTGGTTTCATCATTGTCCCAACGTTTCATGTAGACCAGTTGGAAGATGGTTTCGATCCATGCATCAGTTTCCATCCACGTATCTGTACCGTCCCACGATGTGAAACTCACACCCTCTGGGAACCACTTATGGAATTGGGCTTTAACTGTATTGAATAGATCTGCTTGAGTTTTACACTCTGAGATTAGCTTGAAACAAGCCATATCTCCGAACTTGATTCCGAAATCCTGGTAAGGACGGATGCTATCTGTTTTATCGCCCATCAACATCTGATAAGCCAGCCACATGCTTCCCCAACCTTTGATTTCTTTCTTCTTGCTCTTCTCCACAACCCACAGTTCTCCAATCGAATCGTCGATAAGGATGATATAAGGTTGTTTGAAAACACCGTTCTCTTTATAGAGATTGAACAGTAAGCTTGGAGTGGATAGGCTATCCTTGTCCATAGATACGACTATATGAGAAAACTTACCAGTTTCCTTGTAGGCTTTCCAGCCAGCATAACCGTATATTTCCAGAGCGTCATCTGCTTCAAGTCCCGTAACAACGTCACCATTGTGTTGTTCCACAAGGTAATCTTTTGTATCGGATAGTTGAAGAGGTTTTATTTCAGAGCGTTCAGATTTGTATTCTGTTGGCATCGCGAAGGAATGCCGGAAGGTCTTGCCTACGCCGATAACACCACAGTATTTTCTCAGTTTGAGATGTTCCATGATACCAGCGATTTTTGTCTTTGCAGCTTGGAATGTAAAAGCTATTTTCTCAGGTACTTCTTGCACGTCTAAGATATCAAAATCTTCTTTCTTGAATGGAGGTTTTCCATCTTTCTCTCGTGAAGCATTCAGTGCTCCGAGCCAACCTTCAATTTCGTGCTTCTTGTTTCCCCAAAACTCTGTTCTATTCGCAAACTCTTTTACGTTACCGGAAGCCAAATGTACGGCGTGGATACTGCGCTTTTCCAATGCAGAGGCTGCTTGGAATGCTATCTGATCGTAGTCAATTGCTGCAATCGTATCTTCATCAACGTATTTGTGTAGGTCTTCCGGTGCAATTAATATGTACCCTATGATTCCTCCTATTCATCATCCTCGTCTGTACTAAACGTGCGTGTCCCAGGACACTGACGATTTGCGGATACTTCGTAGGTGAAGTCATAATTGGAGTTGGAATAGAAGCAAACTTTTGTGTCACCATTCACAGCCTCACCAGAGTTTGGAATAGTAATCTGCCCTGCGGTTGCAGAAGCACTTGCCACTAACAGTAAAGCCATCAGAATCTTGTTCATAATGTTCTCCTTTAAAAGCCCACCTAACTAAGTAGGAGGGCATACTAACACAAACGAAGTATCTAAGTCAAGACTTATTTACCGTAAGTTGCACTTTTCAGATCAGCAAGCACACCACGAATCTCGTTGAAGCACAGCAGTGCTGCCGCTTCGATACTTCCTTCCTCATCGTTGAAGTATTTCGGGAACTTCACTCCGCTAAGGCGGAACTCTTTATCGACAACAAAGTTCACTACACCGTCAAACTCCAGGCCGATAGCAACAACAGACTTACCATCTTCTTTCAGTTCAAGAGCCTTAGATTCGTACAGAGATTCTTTGCTCCACACTACAACACCTTCATCATCTTCCAGTTTAATGTAGTTACCCAGAGTCAGGCGTTCATGTTCGTGAGTTTCCAGAATGTCACCGAAACCCTTCACAATCACTTCTTCATGGACACCAAAACCCATCACAGGGAAGCTACCCAGAACATCACGCAGGAAGATAGAGATTTCTTCGCTGATTTTCTTGCTACCATTGATAACATACACAATATCGGTAGTCGTATCAACTACTACGTAGTTGTAGAAATCATCAGCCTCTGTCTCAGGGAGTAGGGAAAAAATGATATCCGCTTCTACGGCTTTCTTACTCTCTTTATCCAAGAAGAACTCTTTACCTGGATTCTCCAGTAGGAAAGCTTCTTCCATAGTTTTGATTTTTGCTGCCAGAAGACGTTTAACTTTTTTCTTGTTCACTTTCTTCACAGACTGACCAACGTTGATTATCTGGAGGCCAGAGAACTCTTTCACATAGGAGTTGTCATCCTCAAACTTTACCAAACCAATGGTGTGGGCTTGCTGTCCTTCTGCGATAACAAAATCCAGTGGACGATCTGTAATGCTGTTCAGAGCAGAGATAGACAGACCTTCACCAGCAGCCAGAGGCAGAACAGATTTAAAATTTTTCGCAAACATAGTTTCTCCTTATTTCACTTCAACAACAAAATACTTCACCTTATCATATGCAACGATATGATCAGGCATCTTAAACTCACCCTTGTAAGTTTTACCGAACAGCTTAACCGCCTCGTTAGCGCGATTAGTTGGATTGGATACCCACTGGTCTTCGGTGTAGAAGCGGAACTTCATGCGCCTATTACCATTGTGTAATCCTACGATTTCGGTTGTGATATCCTCAATACCCGCATTCTTGAGATTACGGATAATCTGCACGAGTCCTTGTTGGAAGATTTGATTTTGTTCAAACATAAATTCCTCCTTAGTCAAAACCTTCATGCCCGTGTCACCATTTGAGCCAAGGACTCCAGGCTCGCCCACAGCGTTGGGGCAAGCCAGCCCTAATGAATTAGGATTTTCCAATGATAGCCCCGATATCAGGTTTAACGAACGTGGAAGGTTTCATAATTTTACCTTTGTCATCAAAGAATACATACACTTTCTGCTTCTCGTTATACACGGCGTGTACTCCGGTGTAAGCACCCTCTGGACGATCTTTGTTACGATCTTCTATTGCTGCACACTCTTGTTCCAGTGCAAAATCAATGTCCTTAGTCTCCCACACGGCAAGGATTTGCTTACGTGTTGGGTATTTGGAGTCATTGCTTTTCAGCACTTCTTTCACTACTTTTTTCTCGTTATACACAGAGCGTACCAGTGTGTCACGAGCCATACGAGTGATCCCCAGAATCATGATAGCCATCTGAGCAGCCTCGGTGAATGTTGCGTCGATCTGCTCAAACTCATCGTAGATGTTTGGCGGGAATACATCCCCAACATTCTGAGACAGCATAAGATTGACACGCTCTTCACCCCAGAACATGAATGCCAGGTAAGAAGCAACAACAAACACATCAGCAGCAGCGTCAAGCAGTTCTACGTGATCGTTGTTAGCAGCAGCATCCTGGAACTCTTTGAGTTCTTCACGAACAAAGCCAATCTGCGAAACAAACATATCCTGCGTGAAGGTTGGTGTTTCACCGCCACGAGCTTTAGCATTCCACTCTACGATATGCTTTGCTGCGTCAATGAAAAACTGCTTGTCTACTTTAATGTCCTTGAAAAATCCTTCGATCATTGTTTCTCCTTAGTTGAATAAACTGGTTAGATATTGTGCCAGCGCCCAAGTGCTGACACCAGCCCCGATCCCTGCAAACAGGGAGTCGATTGTTTGGGCTAATACGGTAACGAAAGTTCTGTTCTCGCGTTCAGCAAGAACCCAGATCCAGCATACAAGCAGGAACAGAACAAATAAAATTGCGTAAAACATGTTTTCTCCTTATTCAGCAGGTTCCCATGTACCTTCGATCATCTCACGAACACGGATACCAACGCCTTTGGTAGGTACGCCAGCATCAGATAGTTCTTCGTATTCAATCTCAACGAATTGACCGATAAGTTTGATGGCGTTTTCTGCTTTGCGGTAGTTAATGGTAGGATGTGAATCTTTACGCATCAGGAATTCGACAATCTTATCATCTTTTGTGATCCCTGTCAATACCCCATCACCATTTTTATCAACAACCATATCTGTTACCTTAACTTCCATCGTGCCACGAGGCTTACGTTTGATAACGTCATAGGAACGTTTACCAAACTCATAAGTACCATCTTCGTTGCGGTAGACAATACCTTCGGCTTTATCTGCCAGAGCTTTCGCATAGAAAGCGTCTAATTGCTCTTGATTTTCGATGTACTCAGAATGAACAACATGGATCAGATTTTCTAATCCTGCATCCACAATCATCTCTACCAAATCTTTGAGGAATTCAACACGTTTCTTGAACGGCAGATCCGGTACAGGAATGTCATAGACGTAGTAGCCAAGCTGCTCAGTAATACCAGGTTTGTATTTCTTCCACGCACCATTGATCACCTGTAGACTCATAACACCAAGCCCAGCGAACACTTCACCATCTAACGGATATCCGAAATCCTCTTGAATGAATTCAGGAATACGCTTCCAGTGTTCAGGTAGCTTATAAACTTCACCAGCTTTGGACAGGCATTCACCGTCATCGTTGATCATGGAACGTAGACCGTTCAGTTTGTACTGAGCATAACCAGGGAACTTCACTTTGTGTGGAAAGTCTTTATAGTCCTGGCATTTCATTGGTGTGAACGGTTCGTGCTCTTTGGCTTTCTCAATCGTGTGGTAGTAGCCACGTTTGAGTTGCTTAGTCCACTTAGCTAACGCTTCGGATTCGGCTTGTTCAGCCGGAGTAGTTTCGTTGGAACGTCCTACGTTCTTAGCCTCAGCTTCGTAGGACTTAGTGGTGATCTTTCCACCAAGACGACCGTGAGCTACGGTCACAGTAGCGCCGTCAGTGTAGACAGACCACTCTTTAATATTACCTTTCGAGTCTTTCCCGTAAAGGGTAGGATTAGTTTGCTGCATTGTTTCTCCTTACCAGGTGAATACTTCTCGTTGAACATTTTCCATCATATCTAATAGGTCAGACTCAAGGTAGTCTGAGGAGGTAACGATGAAACTTTCCACCATAATGAAACGTTCTTCATCCAAGGCTTCACAAATTACTTGAAACATTTCATCAATATCCACGTCTTCTCCAAAAGAGAAGAGACATTCCTGATTAGATTTTGAACCTTTGACATAAATAGCTGTACTCATTAGTCCTCCCACTCTTCGTAATAGAAATCGTCTACGCGCTTGTATGCTTCGTAAGCCGCTTCAATTTCCATCTCTGTAATGTCAAATGATTTGCCATTGAGTTCAACAATACACTCAAGAGCTTCTCCCCAATCTTCAAGAGAGGCATTACGTTTGGTGGCACTGAAATCTGCCATCATTCATCCTCCCACACTGCGTATGCGCAGCAATCATCTGTTTCAATGACACCCTCTCGACCACAGTCAAGACACTTTACTTCGTCACCAAAGTAAAGATAGAGTTCATCACCTTTCTCAGAGCTTACCTGAATGTTATGAGATAAGCAAGGACAATCTAACCACGGCACTACAAAACTTCTCATCAATCTTCTCCTACTTTCTCTACGAGATCAATGTGGAGGCGGTCACGACAAATACGTTCTTGCGTATCGAAATAGATTACATCCACCTTATTATCCAGATAAGGTGTTTGTTCTACCAGAAGAAGTTTTCTCCAAGTACCGCCTAATGGGAATTTCAACATAACAGTGTCTCCACGTTTCAGTGTACTCACATGTCACCTCCACACATTCCACAGCGTTCACGCCCACTCATATCATAGTAGGTAGCGCCATCATGAGGACAACCTTCATGGAGTTCTTCATAGGCGCGATTGAACGCATTTAATTCATGTTGCCAGAACCCTTTGTTATCTTCATCAGGTTCACCCGTTACTGGCTCCAGTTCGATAAGACGTTCCAGAGCCTTTCTCCACGTATCTTCGTGGGTATAGAAATCGTCAGGAATACGCATGATCAACCCTTCGGTACGCAAATTGCGTTATCAAACAGATGGGCGCGTTCACCTTCACCGATAGCCATAACACATGCGCCTTGGGAGTTGAACTCCGCCTGATATGTTACGTTACCGTTGCTACTAAAACCCACTGCAAAAAGCAGATATATTGTGCTCATCGGATAATATCCTCCCCTCTGAATTTACGATGATCCATGCGCATAGGACGGTCTTTCATAATCTCAATGATTTCATCGAAATGTAAGAATCGACCGTGAACGTCTACGCCCACGTCCATAGTTTTGCCACGTTCTTCTTCAAGATGCACCAGATTACCATGCTCGTGACCATGCAACATGATACTCCCTTTGTGGGATTTGTTCCAGGTGAGCATAGGGTAGTGGCTCAGCACGAAGAAGTGTTTCTGATACTTCACTTCATCATACCATACAACACGTCCGTACTTCTCCATCACGGAGCGAGTGTAACTGCGGTCATGGTTCCCTACAATGAACGTAATGTCGCCTTGTAAGCGCTTGCAGATTTCTTCTGTTTGATCTTCAAGACCAAAACTGAAATCACCAAGGTGGAACATTTTCACCCCAGGTTTGGTTGCACAGGCATTCCACTCTTTAATGTATGCCTCATGCATTTCCTCTAAATCAGAGAATGGGCGGGTATGTGCCTGAAAGTCCAGCACTTTATCGTGCCAGAAGTGGCGATCACTCGTCACAAACATTAATATAATCCCTCGCTAAATAGGTCACGATCATGACCATTTCTTTCATAGTTGATTTGATTGGCAGCTTCTGCAATGATTCGCGCATCCTCACGACTCCACCAGTTGTAATATTGGTCGATGAACCCTTGGTCATCCGGTTTGCACCAGCCTTGTTCCAAGAGTCCAGCAGCCATTAGCACTTCGATTTGCTGAGATAACACAGGATTGCTGTGTCTCACACATGGGATCACCAACTCTTCACCTGTTGTTAGTGTATACTTATTAGCAGCACAGACAATGCGACGTTGAGCATACACCTCTTCATCGTGAATCCAGTGGAGATGTTGATAGCAGATGTTATCTTTCATCGTGCTCTCCACATGACAGGTGTCCAGTAGACATAACTTGCACTCCCGACAGGGAACCAGAGATTACCGATGCGGTACATGTTTAGTTCTTTGCCCTCTGGACTAATAGCCACAACAACTTCGTTAGGGTTAGGCAATTGTCCTCTTGATGGTGTGCTCCACATGTTATTTCTCCTCAGTAGTGTTTACGAATTATGTCCACATTGTAACGAGCTAAATTATCTTTTGCAAGCATAAATTTCTGAGCCGCCGAAGGATTTGAAGTATGGACATAAATCTTCTCTAATCCTCTGAATCCTCCAGTTACAATCATGCTTTCAAGACGAGCGAAAACAAAATACCCATCTGGCTCCTGTCCCAAGTCATTATCAAAATGGATTTCTTTAATTTCATCCACTTGCCCCTTGCTTTGGAGATTAACATAGAGCCACCATATTGCTGTTGCGCTTTTAACCCAGATGGCATCTGGATATCCATAATCCTTCGGATCACGTAAATCGTCAAGCCAAATTCTCATTTCTTCTTCCTCCCTTTGGACTTTTCGTAAAGCCCCAACACCGCAGACTCTTTTGCACAAATCGGAACCGTAGTCATGCCACGTCTTTTCGCATCGGGCATAATTGTTGTCCAGACAATCCACCAGTAGAGTTGATCCTGCGTGAGAGGTTCAGCCATAGGATCTGCCTCCTGCTCTTCAAGGCGTTGGAGCGCCTCTTCAATCTTCTCAATCGGTGTGTCAAAGACAAATGCCTCCGTGTCAAACTTAGGTTTCGGTGCAGTTTGCGATTTTGCTGGCGTTGCTCGCTTAGTAGCGGGTTTTCGAGCGGATTGCTTCTTCGGTGTTTTCGCCACTCACCACCTCCATACGATCTAAGAAATCGCCCTTGAAACGCCAGTAAGTTTCACCAGTGCGGTAATCCATATAGACCACGATAGGATCGTACACTTTCGATACACCTGCTGGCTTAGGCATCCCGACAACCAAGTATAAACCACCCTTGCCAACGCAAGAGTAGAGGTTGTCCATTTCAATTTCTTTCTTCATTTTCGAATATACTCCAGCACAGGTGCATGATCCGCAGACAGCACAACGGATTTATAGCCTACATTGCCCTGCATAATTTCCTCCTCCACCCACATAAGGAAGTGCTCCTTCGCCTCTGCGTAATTGTACGTCGATTTAACATCATGAATACCACCCAGGGTCACACGATAAATAGTCTCCATTAATCTTCCTCCACCATGAAAGCCATAATATCGCCATCGCGATCTCGCTCTTCACCCACTGACCAAGTTTCTGCATAAGCATACCCTACAAACTGATCAGGGATCACGTCGCCGTCACGATGACGCACAGTTACTTTCGTACCAAGTGGCACAGGAAACTCACCAGTTTGATCTCCAGCGTCACCCCAAGGATACCATACACCTTTTTCATATTTACTCATCATTCCTCCTCACCTACAAGTTGAAGTTGTCTGTCCAACGGAATCTTGCTCCCGAATTGGAAGTTGATTAATTTGCAATCAAGATCGACGATCTGGTGACGATCCAAACCTACCACCTTAATAGAGTTGCCAACATACCACTCGATGTGGTCGAAGTCAACCATCTGACTTGCTTTCTCCAGGATAAATTCAAGTTGCTCCCACTCCACCGACATATCATCATCGTGGTAAGCAGCACAGAAGAGTTCACCATTATAGAAACCGTGAAGTTCTCCCATAAGAGTTGTATGCGTAAAGTCCATCAGACCTCCTGTATCGAGTTATGAGCCGTTTTCTTGAATGAGATGATAAATCACCTGTTCGCAAATGTAAAGTGGCTTAGAGGGCTTCTGAGGCTTCTCTTTTCGTTCTTTACGTTTGCTTGCACCTCTTGTCTTTGGCTTGGGAGTGAGGTCACTTACTTGATCTAAATTAATTTTCATTTTTCTCCTTTGAGGTATTGACTTTTGTTTTGAAACATGCTACCCTAAACACGAAGTTTGCCGAGCGAAGCGAGGGGAGATTCTCTCATTCTGTTTCCCCTTAGATCTCTTAGACAGTAGAGTTGTCTATATAGATATCTTTCATGACTATCAATGTATCAGATCTAACATACCTGAGTCAATCTGTTCCTTAATTAACTCATACCAAGAAAGTAGTTGACTTTCTGATCTTACATGTCTACACTCCAGTTCATCAACTAACCAAGGAGAAAGATATGCCAAACATGAGTTATTGTATGTTCGAGAATACATCGAACGATATGCAGGATATCATTGATAAGATGTACGATGAGGATTTCCGACCTTCACAGCTATCCCCTCGTGAGCGTAGAGCCTACGATGCACTGTGGGACCAGGCTGAGACGATTCTTGATCGTTTAAGTGAATTAGAAGAAATCGAAGAAGCAGAGGAGGAAGATAATGAAGATTAATGTTATGCACCCAAATGGTGCTACTTACCCTATTCCAATTAAAACATTTACTTTCTCTGGTGGAGAGGAACATGTTCGTGTCGATGCAGATACAATGATTGCGGTCACTGAACCAGGTAGTCGTGTTATCATCCATCATGAAGTGAGATCTGGTAATGATTTCATGGTGCTGCTTATGACTAAGAATGCAATTGACAATATCCTTCGATTCATTACTCATACAACAGAATTGGTTATGCTCTATGTGCCATATGCTCGCCAAGACCGAGTGTGTGAACCAGGCGAAGCCAATGGTATTGGTGCGTTTGCAGAAGCATTGAACAACCTTAACTTCGACCGTGTAATAGTTGCTGATCCACATAGTGACGTAACTCCAGCAGTTATCCATAACTTGTTTGTTATTCCGCAAGAAGAAATTGCGATGTATGCAATCAACTGGAAGCTGCGTATGGAAGAGTTCGATCTCGTAAGTCCAGATGGTGGTGCATTGAAGAAAATCTTCAAGCTTGCTAAGCCAATGCAGTTGACGGTACACTGTGCAGAGAAGATTCGTGATACGAAAACTGGAGATATTGTAAAAACCAATATCAACGTTGAAGACTTTGGCGGTAAGAACCTGATGATCGTAGATGATATCTGTGATGGTGGTCGTACCTTCATTGAACTTGCCAAAGTGTTGCGTGAACGTAATGCAGGTAAGATTGAACTGTTTGTCACTCATGGTATTTTCTCGAAAGGTATGAAGGAACTGAATGAGCACTTTGATTGTATTCATTCGTTCAACGTGTGGGAAAATAATGTTGACGATCCGGCTAAACTGGTGTTAAATCAGGGCGCACTCCAGACTTTCATTCTGGGTGGTAATCTGAGTAAAAATTACAAATAAGTGTTGACTTTGTGGAGAGGATAACTTAATCTTCTCCCTGTCGAAAAAACAAGAGAAAGGAGAAACAAATGGAAATTTATGCACCGTCTGCTGCTGATTGGTACAAACCTGGTCACAAGCCAATGTACAATCCAAATACTAAACTGATCTTCTCTAACCTGACTCCGCGTAATGACAAGAACTTTGCGCATTACGCAGATAACAATGCCCGTGGTGTTATCGTCATCGGCTTCCGCCGTATGGTGATGGATTCTATGGTTGGTATGTGGAAGAAATTCTTCAAAATGAAACGTGAAGCTGCCGTTAAGCGTTTTGATCGCATGGCTAAAAAATCACTGGGTGAATCCGCACCAAGCGCTGAATGCTGGGGTGAACTGCACGACTTGGGGTATTTGCCTCTGGAAATCCGCGCTCTGCCGGAAGGTATTCTGTCTCCGATTGGTGTTCCAGTTTATACCATTCATAACACCATTGAAAAATTCTTCTGGGTGACTAACTACGTTGAAACCGTAATGTCAACTGAAAGCTGGAAAGCGATCACCAACGCAACTGCTGCGTTCCAGTATAAGCGTGTGGCAATGTCCTATGCACTGGCGACCTGTGATAATGTTGACCACGTTAACTTCCAGTGCCATGATTTCAGTCTGCGCGGTTTGTCTTGTATTGAAGACGGCTATAAGAGCGGTATCGCTCACCTGGCAGCGTTCACTGGTACAGATAACATTCTGGCAATCGACGCAGTTTACGAATACTACGGTATTGATGAAGATGATTTCGTAGCGGGTAGTATCCCTGCGTCTGAGCACTCAGTGGCAACCACGAACATCAGCCGTATCGTCAAAGATCTCGAAGAGCATTTCCCTCACCTCGCAGGTGATGTTGATGGCCTCCGTTATCTGGCAGAGAAAGAGTTCTTGCTGCACTTTATTACAAAAGTGGTCCCTAAAGGTTACTGCTCTTATGTTGCTGATTCCTACGACTACTGGACTGTACTGACTCGCATTCTGCGTGAACTGAAAGAAGAGATCATGGCGCGTGATGGTCGCTTGGTTATTCGTCCAGATTCTGGTGATCCGGTGAAAGTTGTTGCTGGCTATTACGTAGCAACACAAGATGAATGGGTGAACAACTCAGCAACTGTACCTGAAATTGAAGCAGTATTGTTCAGGAACGGTAAGTACGTCAGCATGGAGACTTTAGCCAAGGACACTTCTTGGATGCGAGATTCCGAAGGTAACGTTGTAGATTTTAATGAATTAACTGGTGACGAGTTCTCAGACTTTATCCCAGAACATGAAATCAAAGGTTCCATCCAGATCCTGTGGGAAATCTTCGGTGGTGAAGTGAACAACAAAGGCTACAAAGTGCTGGATACTCACATCGGTATGATTTACGGGGATTCCATCACGGTTAAACGTGAGATTGAAATTCTGAAACGTCTGAAAGGCAATGGTTTCGCTTCCTCAAACATCGTCTTCGGTGTTGGTAGCTTCACCTACCAGTTCAACACTCGTGATACCTTTGGTATTGCTGTGAAAGCTACTGGTTGCTTCATTGACGATTACGAAATCATGGTAAGCAAAGAGCCGAAAACTGATCCAGGCAAACGCTCTGCGAAAGGTTTCATCAAGGTTGTTCGTGATGAAGATGGCACTCTGCGTCAAGTGGATAACATCTCCTTCAACGAGATCAACGATGAAGATAACCTGTTGCAGCCAATCTTCCGTAATGGTGATGTGCTGATTCCACAGGTGAACGGTCGCGATGAAGATTTCAACGACATTCGTGCTCGTCTGGATAAAGAGGTTATGAATCATCTGATTGAAGTGAAATAGTTGACGAAATGATTCCTTCGTGCTAAGATAACAGAGAGGAGATGCCGATAACTCCCCGCTCTGGGGTTTGAAGGAATTATGTCACAAAACAATTTTTACTTTCGATGCCGAGCCTGTAACAGGCACTTGAAGAATCACTCCCGTCGAGATAAGACAGGAACTATTCAAGAGTCGGATCTCTGTTCGATATGTACAGGCTTGGCGTTCGACGATACTCCCGAAAGGGTTTATCAGCATCAAATGATAACAGACTTGCTTCTCACCTCCGTTGGTGAGGAAGACTCAGATTATAATTAAGGAGATACCATGACTACTGAAATGCTGTTTGGTGTCGGTGTCTTTATATTCGTAGTGGCGTTTACTGCGGGTTACATTGCAGGATACCGAGAAAGAGGAGAACAGTAATGGAAATGATCGATATGAAAACCCTGAACAAACACTTGTTAGTGGGTAGTGACGGATCAACCGTTTTCGTATTTGAGCCTGAAAAGGCACTCACACCTAACCCATCGGGTGAAGGTTTTATTTTGAACGAAGAAGCAGAATTTCTTGACTTCCTGGCAACAATGGATATAATGGGTTTAGAACGTACAGAAGGAAATGCTTGTGCATTGGCTACTGTTCTGTTTGAACGCCGCGCCGAAGGTGATGAGGAACTTGCTATCTTCTCTTGAGAAATTTAAGGGTAAAGCATGTTAGAAACAATGTTAGCAGGTGGCAAGCCGCCAACACCTGAGCCGAATAGTACACTGTTACTATTACAGGCGGATAAAGGTGGTGTAGACCAAGCGAAAGCAACACGAGCGTTTTCGAAAGTACCAACGGTAACTACCTCAAGCGTGGCGAAGTTTAACAATAAGATGTTCACTTGCACCAATACTACAAGTTATTTTGAAATGTTGGCAGCAGAGCGAGCAGACTTGGTGTTTGCTGCGAATCAAGACTATACGATTGAGTGGTGGTCAAGAAACAACAGTATTGCCGGATCATGGTGGATTTACTTTGCTGGTAACAACACACAAAGTTATATGCGCAATAACGGTAGTTCTATTCTCTTAAGAGATCAGAGCGCAGCAGGGTTGACATTTAATAATAACTTTTGGCCTTTGACAAACTGGACGCATGTTGCTATCGTTAACAAGGATGGTGTAACTAAGTTATATATTAATGGTTCCACGGCTGTAACAGGCGCTGGCTTTGCTTCTGGAGGCTGGGGATTAGCTACAGCGATAGCTCGAATTGGTTTCGGTGAAGCCACAATGTTTGGTGATATTGATCAGATCCGTATCAGTAAAGTTGCCAGATATAATGCTAACTTCTCTGTTCCAACTACACCGTTTGTCGTAGATTAAAATATTTTACGATAAGGTATTGACAACGAAAGCCTATCTATGTTAAGGTAGGCATATTGGTTCCATAGCTCAAGTCGGTTAGAGCACTCGCCTCATAAGCGAGAGTGTCCAGGTTCGAAACCAGGTGGAACCACCAAATTAAATGCGGGTATGGCGGTATTGGCAGTACGCAAGGGATTTAAAATCCCTCGGAGGGTTCCCTCCTGCGGGTTCGACTCCCGCTACCCGTACCAAACAATGGTGACTATGAGCGTAATTAGGTAACGTTGGAGACTGTGATTCTCCTGATTCGGGTTCGAGTCCCGATAGTCACACCATTTTCGATGGGACGGTTGTCAGAGTGTCTATGTGACTGATTGCAAACCAGTTTAGATGGGTTAAAATCCCGTACCGTCCTCCAACATCGACAGAACATATAAAGAAAGGCATTGATTGGCGTTAAGCCTGTCTGCACACATGGGTGTGTGAGTATCCAGGAACAAGCACTGATCATGCGAGTTTCAACCAGTGATACGGTTGGGGTTGATTTGCAACCTTCCCTAAACTTCGGCAGGGCGCTGGCAAGCGTCACCTAATCATTGTCCTTCTTTATATGTTTTATTAACAGACAGGAGAAAGAAAATGTCATAGACTAATTGTGAGTCAGGAAGTTGCAAACTGGATGATCGTATCTGGGGAATTGTAAACCGTGAGAGCAACACTCTGCACAGGTTAACCTTCTCTAAGTCGTTAGCAGACATGTTGGCTGATCTCGAAGACGGGTATTCAGCAGAACGTTTGCGGATTGTACGAGGAAAACTCTTATCACCTGGAGAAGCGAGCGAGTCAAAAATTTATTTGATTGTTTCGCACAAAGGGATTATACTGAGAGCTACCTTGAGTAAAGAAATTGCAGAGTTGTATCACGATCCTGATAGTCGTGACATTTATGAAGGGCATTTAGCTTAGCGGTAAAGCGTAGGATTCTAAACCCGAAAGACACCAGTTCGAATCTGGTAATGCTCACCAAATAAGGAGGATGTATGAAACCATATGGTTTAAGTGGATCTCCTTTGACGTGTCAATATGGCTGCTGCTTTGCACATGAGAATGAGAACAAAATGCGTTCTCAGTATATTGCTTGCAAACGAGCCACCAGGAAGAAAGCACGTCAGGAAGCTAAAAAACAAGTAGAGAAAGAGCTTGACAATGATTCGTAAACAGAATAGAATGCGAGTTAAGAAACCAAAGCTAAGATCTTACTGGTGTGTTTGTGACCGAGATTTAGTTGGCATGGGAAGGAAGTGTGCAGTTTGTGGCAGACGAAACCTAACCGGAAAGAAAAAATTCAAAAAAGATGTTGACATTGAGCAGGAAGATATGTTATAGTCAACATCAAGAAGTCGGGGTGTACCGTGGCGGTCTTCTAAGCCGTATAGCGTAATGGAGGAAATGTAGGTTCGAGTCCTATCTCCCCGACCAAAATAATTTAATAAAACTCTTGACAACAGATTGAAAAGTATGATAGAGTAAGAAATATAGTGTGGAAGGTCAAATCGACGTGGTGACGAAAACTGTCTTGAAAACAGCCGAGCGTGATGAGCGCCTTTAGAGTTCGAATCTCTAACCTTCCGCCACTCTTTTAGTACACGTAGAGTATAAACAATGTGGAAACTCAGAATTATAGTCGCGGGGCTGGCTTGGTAATGGTATCTCACTGTCTATGAGAAATATGCGGGTTCGAATCCCGTCGCGACTGCCAAGGGAATTTAGTTAAGTGGTATAATGGCCTCATGGTCGAGGTTGTCTCCTGTTCGATTCAGGGAGTTCCCGCCAAATTTTGGAAGAGTGATGAAATGGTAGCCATAGCAGTTTGCTAAACTGCCGTCCGAAAGGGCGTGGGAGTTCAACCCTCCCCTCTTCCGCCAGTTTTCTTTATGATAGATTTCAACCCTAATCATAGAAACTTAACGGCAATTGAGTTTCTATCCTAAAGAAAATTTATGCGTCGGTAGCTAAACTGGATAAGGCATCTCGCTTTTAACGAGAGGACTAAAGGTTCGAATCCTTTCCGGCGCACCAAACAATGAAGTCGAAATAAGGGAAGATGAGATGGCGTGTCTAAGACACTCAGCCCTTCGGGGGGTACAAGCTCAAAAAGTAGACTTCACCAAACAATGTGGGTATGGCAGAGCGGTCGATTGCGCCTGACTGTAAATCAGGTATACCACACGGTGGTTCGAATCCATCTACCCACACCAAATTAGTTGAGAGAGCTTTAGAGGTACACATACTTGTGCGGGTGGTCGTGGTTAGACAATGACCTTCGGGTTTGCTGAAAGATGCTAAGGGAGTTCGATTCTCCTCACCCGCTGCTCTAAAGGGAGCCTGGAAACAGGAGAAAGTAACACGAGGCGACGGAATACGCGCCTACTCTTAACGAAGAATATGGGTGATAAGCACATACGGATGTGCGGTCGGCTGTTAACCGAATGGTAATTGGTTCGAATCCAATATTGCCCGCCATTTTCGCTTCAATAGCTCAGTTGGTAGAGCACTTGCCTTGTAAGCATGGGGTCGTGGGTTCGAAGCCTACTTGGAGCACCAGAATTGCCCCTAACAATAAAGAACGTCTGCGCGGCTGGAAACACCCACTCAATAGTTCTTATAACCAGGGGCTTCCTAAGATACGAAACCGTGACTGGGAGTAGTGGGATTGGGACAAGAGAGGATCGGCTCTCTCCAATCGACAGGCAGTGTGTGCTTGCATCGCTGAACCTTCCGAACGTAGGGTTTGTCACCCAAAGGGATATCCGTCACTGTCCCACTTATTTTAAAATAATGCTTGACAACAAGCACTAAAATGTAGTAGAGTAAATAGTATAGAGTTGTTATTCAGCGCGTGTGTAGCTCAGTCTGGTAGAGTGTCTGGTTTCCACCCAGTTCGTCGCAGGTTCGAATCCTGTCACCCGCGCCAACAACTTCGAGATTTTTTAAACGGAACTGCTGGAAACCTTTTCTCTTTTCGCTCATGGTTTTCTCCTTCAACTTTCAGCAGTTCTCTTTAAGAAATTTTATATCGTGGTATACAAAACGGCCTAAGTAACCAGACTTTCAATCTGGCGGGAGCAATCCCTTGCGAGTTCGAATCTCGTCCACGATACCAATTTAAATGGAGATTAGCCAAATGGGAAGGCGACGGGCTTTGAACTCGTCATCGACTTGGTTCGATTCCAAGATCTCCAGCCAAATTTATCAGTGAGTAGCTCAATTGGCAGAGTGTTACGTTTGGGGCGTAGCTGTTGGAGGTTCGAGTCCTCTCTCACTGACCATATTTAGAAGTATCATGCAAGGTTAACTGAGACGGATTAGTGATGGTCTGAAAAGCCATAGAGGTTGGATCGTTACCAACACCTTGCACCAAACAATACGGGTGTAGTTCAGTGGATAGAACGAGGGTCTACGAAGCCCTGCGCCGGAGGTTCGACTCCTTCCATCCGTACCAAGCATGTTGGTGGAGATTAAATTCTTCATGTCAACAGGGAGTAATCCCACTCAGCAGGAGAGCAATGCACCAACGATGATTGTAGCCGATTCCTGTCAATCCGTAAGGTACACGTAACGTACCACAAATTACGGGGTTGCATGTACTAAGGTAGCGAGGGAGGTTTGCACCTTTCCTGTTGAGAGTTCGATTCTCTCCGGCTCCACCAAATAAAATGCATCAGTGGCGAAATTGGTAGACGCCCTGGATTTAGGTTCCAGTGCTCGCGAGGGCGTGTCAGTTCGAGTCTGACCTGATGTACCATATAATGGGGTATTTAGCCGAGAACACTGTCCGAGTCCATATCGCGATAGACAGTGCGGAAAATCCCCGCCATACTTCCTTAGTTCAATGGTAGAACGCCATCCTTACACGTTGGTTACGATAGTTCGATTCTGTCAGGAAGTACCAAATCAATCTTTACCTTTGCCAATGTGCTCTTGGGTCTTATCTGTGTGCCGAGAAGCCGACAAATTTAAAGACAGGACAGATTATTGATAGTGTGAAGCTGATGTTTCGGACGCTTTCATACGGCGTTGTGAGAAGAGTTTGATTCTCTTACTATCAACCAAACAATAGCGGGATAGAGGAGTCTGGTCGTCCTCGTAAGTTTCATATGCTTGAGATCGTCGGTTCGAATCCGACTCCCGCCTCCAAACAATATCTGGGTAGATTAAAAATGGGTGTTCCCGTTGCTGGCCTCCAAAACCAGTTTCAAGGGGTTAGATTCCTCACCTGGATGCCAAATAATTGTGGCATAGTATAATGGCTAATACGGTCGCCTGATAAGCGATTGATGATGGTTCGATTCCATCTGCTACAACCAAATTCCGCTCCAGCGGTATCTTCGAAGACCTTGCCTGGTTCCTTCTAAGAGTGGAGGGTTGCGACTCCTAAACGCAAATCTGACAACCCGCTCCGGCGGGTTTTCTTTTGTCCAAAACAAATTACTTTACAAACTAATAATTTCATGCTAAAATGAATTATTAGGAGGTGCAATTATGCCAAAACTAAAACGTGGTCGTGGTAGACCAACAGCCGAGATGCAGCAAATCTACGCGATGGACGCTGCCCAGGCACAAGTAAAGGAACTGTTCGCAGATAAATATCTGGCTGCTATGAAATATATCGTCGAACTTGTTATGGACGATCAAGCACCCAAGAATCTGCGCTTCCAAGCAGCGAAGACTGTCAAAGAACAAGTCGAAGGATGGCTGGAAGAACATTACGAAGCAATGGAAGAAGCCGACGAGGAAACGCCTGAGTCTGGTGGTACTGAACGTCTTAAAATCTCAATCTAATCAAGTGAATGCTTGATTAACATCTCTCCTCTCTTGGGAGCCTTGCTCCCATCCTCCTCGTTATTTAACGCCCCTCTCCGAAAGGTTAGGGGATTTTTTCGTTTAAAACGCTTGCAATTACTGTACGTTTTGTGATAAGATCAAAGAAAAGGAGGAAAGTATGAGAAATTATGTAGCAAAGAATGACTTTAACCGTTCTTCTGTCCATCGTGATAAGAAGAATGATTATTCCCGTAACTGGGATCTCGATGAGGAATTAGATTATGATGACGGAAAAGACATGGGAAGAGATTCTCCAAGAAGCTCAACCAATGGTTGTGAAACAAATCAAGAATAATTCACCGAGTCTCCCGAAGATAAGGTTTGCAGATTATGATGACATTCCTGAGCCTACTGGCGACGATATTCAAGAATAAATGGGTGAGAAGTGGTATTCTCATCCTTGCTTCTGTGATTGTCCTGTATCTCTGTGCAGCAAGTATTCGAGACAGCATATACCAAGAAGGGTATACGGCAGGTGTTGCATATCAGGTGCAAGTAGATAAGAATAATCAAGCGAAAGCGAAACAACAGTTCGATGTTCTCCAGGCACAAGCCGATAAAGATAGAACTGATCTTAACAAACAAATCACCTCTCTTTCAGAAACGAACAAAGATCTTCGTGAGCAACTCGATAAGAAAGAAAGGAAGACTAACCAAGAGAAGACTGACTATGCGAAAACTTCTGCTGGCTCTATGTCTTGCTTTGCCCCTCGCGATGACGGGCTGCGCATCATCAACGAAAGCTTCCCAACCGATTCTAATTGATCAATGCAAAGCAGTAGCAACTGAGCAGATAAAGGCTCCAGACGCTACAGACATGGATAACCCATCTCACCCTATCCCTTACACTACAAAACAAGTAGAGCGCGGCGTAAGCCGTTCTGAGGTGGTTGATAACCAAGCCTCTAACAATGTATTGTGGAGTAAGGACAGAGCAAAACTAACATCCTTGCAAAATTATATCAGAACATTGCAAGAGAAAGGCATTATTTCCAAGTAGGAGGATAAGTGGCAAGGACACCAAAAGCTAAGGCTAACATGTCGTTGGCAGATGCTGACATTGAAGTAAAAGCACAACCAGGTAAACAGACGATGGCGATGGATTTAATGCCGGAGTTAATGATTTACGGTGGGGCTGCGGGATGTGTCAGTGCAGAAACAGAATATCTGACAGTGGATGGCTGGAAGCCAATCAACCAATATTCTGGAGAGGATATCTATCAATACAATCCTCGTAATAAACGTCTTGAACTAACTTTACCATATTTCGTAGAACATGAAACTACGGATAACTTGTATCGTATTACGAATGGTGTCGGTGTATTCCAGGAACTGAGTATGGAACACCGATTTGTATTCTACAAGAAGAAGAAGTCTAAGAAACATTTCGAGATCCTTGTTGGGGATCTGATTGCGTTACAACAAGCGGGGCATCCTCTCAGAGGATATATTGAGAATCCGTTTGGTAAACGTGTACCGTTTAACATTCAAGGTAAGCCAAGCACTCACCTGAAAATTCACGAGGTAATGACAACCGATGATAAGAAATATTGTTTTGAAACTCCAAGTAGCTATGTTATCTTTAGACGTGGCGATCACATCTTCGTTACTGGCAATAGCGGTAAGTCTCGCTTACTCCTATTAAAGGCTCTTAAATACGCATACAAAGATCCTCTGTTCGGTGGAATCTTATTCCGTAAGAACACCACGGCTCACCGTAAACCAGGTGGATTGTTCTCTGAGGCCAAGAAACTTTATTCCCCACTACGCCCTCACGTTCGTGAACAGGCAATGGAGATGGAGTTTAGAGCAACGAAAGGTGGTACGCTCAAGTTTGACCACTTGGAGAACGACAACGTAACAGCAGAGACTAACCATCAGGGTACACAGTATTCTATGATTGGTTTCGACGAATTGACACACTTCACTCAGTACGAATTCCTGTACCTGCTTGGTCGTCTTCGTTCTGAATCTGAAACGTCATTCATGCTTTGCACCTGTAACCCTGATGCTGATAGCTGGGTGTTGAATTGGGTGTTACCATATCTCGACGAAGCGGGATTCCCTCGTGAGGATATGTGCGGTAAACAGCTTTACTTCATCATCGTTCAAGATGAACCAGTGTTTGCTGAGACACCAGAAGAATTGAAAGAGAAGTATCCTGACAACTGCCAAATCATCAACCCGAACACCGGAGAGATGGTTGACATTGAACCTCAGAGTTTCGTGTTCATTGGTGGTACAATCTTCGATAACCCTGAACTGATTCGCCTTAACCCTAAATATCTTGCTGCTCTGAAATCTCAGACTGCGGTTAAGAGAGCACAGCTTCTGGATGGTTGCTGGTTTGCTCGTGCGCAAGAAGAGAGTTTCTTCAACCGTGAATGGCTTAACGTAATCAAGTTTGCAGATCTACCGAACAACCTGAAATACATGCGAGCATGGGATAAGGCTGTTTCTGTTCCAACTGAATCTTACCGTTACCCTGACTATACAACATCTGTGAAGATGGCGAAAGACAGTGACGGAAATATCTACATCTTTGGTGATTATGATTATGACGCTAAGGATAAGGACAGCAAGATCTTTGGTCGATTCCGTCGCCTACCAGGTGATCGTGATAATCTGATTCTCCAGCAATCTAAGATTGACGGTGATGAAGTGACCGTAGTGTTACCGAAAGATCCATCTGGTGCAGGTTTGATTGAATACACTGAATCAGCGAAGAAACTAATTGCAGAGGGCTTCATTGTTAAACCTGACGCAATGCCTGGTAACAAGAAGAAACTCCAGCGTTTCATGCCTTTCAGTAGTGCATGTCAGAACGGCTTCGTTTACATCGTTGAAGAATCATTCCCGAACAAAGAGACTTTGGATCACTTTTACAAAGAACTTGAATCGTTCAACGGGGAACGTTCTACTGCAACGCTTAAAGACGATATTCCCGATGCTGCGGCATCATGCTTCAACACATTGTCAAAAGAGCAAGTATTTAAAGCTGTAGCGATTCCTACACCGATGGGAGCAACCACCGGATACGGGAAACTTCAAAACAGTTCAAGGGCTTCCTTCGCTCAGCCTTGGTCTACTCGTCGCAGATAAAGCTTGACAAAAGTCGGCAAAGTATGATAAAGTAACTTTAGAGTCTACCCCTTTATTGGGGTAGTTTTATTTGTCCAGCATCAATCTAAGGAGATTGGAGTGTCAACGGAAAAACGTAAGTACACTAAAAAATCGGATTACTGGAACAAAGGTACGACGAATAAAGCCACACTTTCACCGACTAAGACAGCACAGCAGGAAAAGAGTTTACTCCTGTCGCCTGAAATTGGTACTATCGGGCTTAATTCAATCAAAGCCTTTACGAATTTCATGCAAGCATATGAAACTCGATTCCCAGAGAATATCCGCACGTACAAAGAGATGGGCGAAGACCCAGACGTAGCAACTGCTCTTGACGCTACCTATATCTTTGTAGATAGAGCATTCTTTGATTTCACCATAGACTACAACGTTAAATCAGCTAAGTCAAGAAAAGCTGCAAAGTTTGTTGACTTTGCACTGCGCAACATGAACGCGCCACTTCGCCAGTATGTTCGTTCCCTACTGACATACAAGCAGTTTGGTTTTGCGTTTGCGGAGAAAGTATTTGAACTTGACGAAGATCCAAAGAGTCCGTATTTCGGTTACTATCGCATTACTAAATTGGCGTTTAGACCCCAGGATACAATTGATCTATCAGAGCCTTTCACTTATTCTGCTGATGGTCGCACAATTCTTACGGTAAACCAGAATATCACCGGATCGATGGTTACACCAGGAACAAACGTGAGTTTACTTGGTCGTAAAGAAATCCCGATGGATAAGGTGTTGTATGTCGGGAGCAATATTACAGAGAACAATCCGCTGGGTGTGAGTCCACTCTTAGCAGTGTACAGATCATGGCGTGAGAAATCTCTGATCCAAGAATACGAAGTTGTTGGGGTATCAAAAGACCTTGGCGGTATGCCAGTGCTGATGGTTCCAAGCGACATTCTTAATCGTGCATCTCTGAACCCAGAAGGTGACGAGGCACAATCTCTACGTGTGTTACAGGCTAACATTGCCAACTTACACGCAGGTGAGCAGTCTTACATGGTACTACCTTCTGACGTTTACGAAGGAACGGTAATGCGCCAGTACGATCTTGCTTTCCAGGGTGTTCAAGGTACAGGTAAACAGTTTGACACACAAGCCCTTATCAAACAGCGTAAGCTGGATATCTATAACCGTTTCGGTGCAGGTGTTCTGATTATGGGTGATGGAGATGGTGGTAGTTATTCTCTGTCTGATAACAAACAGACATTACTATCCCACTTTATCGAACGTGACGTTGATATTATCACCGAAGCAATCAACACGCAACTAATTCCTCAAATGCTACGTCTGAATGGGATCTTCCTGTCAGAAGAAGACATGCCGAAGTTTGTTAGTGATGATATTGGTGATCCTAACATCGAAACAAACGCTAAGGCTATCCAGCAATTAGTAGCAGCCGGAGCTATCGCAGTGACACCAGAAGTTATGAACCAGTTCTACGCAATGTGTGGAATCAATTATCGTATCCCTGATGAAATTGTGACAAGCCCTGAGAAGTGGGCTGAGTTCTCAGCTACGTTCTTACCGGATAAAACCTCACGCTCTGGGGATGGACTCGCAGCAGGAGCCGGAAACGGCACTTCAACCAGCCCATCAGCAACCGACAACTCAGCAGCAAATTTATCGA
>ERZ1034928.245-NODE-245-length-32135-cov-9.876434_pt1 | contig 32135 bp, 50 predicted proteins | sample MGYA00520627_ERZ1034928 | MGnify/ENA primary metagenome ERZ1034928 (study PRJEB33766, sample SAMN09781755) | gut metagenome | biome: gut microbiome | host: Homo sapiens | place: Madagascar | study: EMG produced TPA metagenomics assembly of the PRJNA485056 data set...
AGATACTTTGATGCTACTGACGAAGTATACGAAGCATTTTCAACAGACGACACAAGCGATTTAAAGATACAAGACAACAGCGTTGAATTAAGAATAGAAGAACACGTTGCGGCCTTAAATGCCTTTTTATCAATACTTTGTTTACAGCTTGGCTTTAGTGCTTCAACATTCAGTTTTGATGCAAAAGAGGGGCTTAAAACAGCTACAGAAGTTGTTAGCGAGAACTCAAAGACCTATAAAACGGTTAAAAATTGTCAAAATGCTATTGAGCCTGCTATATACCGTCTTGTATATGCAATATTCGAGGTTGCGAGATTATATGACGTTGAGTTTGAGGGCGAAAAAGTATCGGCCTGGTTTAAGAATGGCGAAAGCGTAGACAAGAGCTATCACTGCACTATTTACTGGGATGATGCGGTCATTCAAGACCGCCAGACAAATATAAACGAGGGTATCCTTTTGACGAGCAATGGGCTTATGAGCAAGAAAACGTTTATGACAAAAATATTAGGTATGACGGAAGAGCAGGCAAACGCTGAAATTAAAGCAATCAGCGAAGAGCAAAACATTAATAGTTTATCCATAGACCAATTAGACGCATTTAGTGTGGAATGAGGGGAGGCATAGAGAATGCCAAAACCTAACAATGATAAATGGTCAAAGCCTCTTACGAAGGTATATGAGGAGCTTACGGACGATATATTAATAAACATAGCTGCACATTTTAACGTAGCCGATGACAGCGGAACAGCTGTTGAATGGCAGTTAAAAAAGCTTGCACAGATAGGAAAGCTTACCAATGAAACAATTAAGCTTATAGCCGAAAAAACAGGTCAAAATAAAGAAATGATTGAAGCGGCTTTAATAAGTGCAGGACTTGAGGCCATAAAGGATATGGAACCTGCACTTAGAGAAAGCGTCAAGCGTGGACTTCTTGAAGAGGCTCCCTATGATATGGACGAAAGCGTAAAGCGAACAATGGGGACATATTCGCAACAGGCTAAAACCCAATTAAACCTTGTAAATACGAGAATGCTTACAAGCACATTAGAGCAATATCAAAAAATCGTAAGTAACACGCTGGCACTTGAAAGACAGCTTAATAAAACGCAGGAGATACTAAACAAGGAAACAGGTGGCGTTTTATTGGGCGTATCAAGCAGGACGCAGGCGGTAAGAAAGGCGGTTGCCGATATAGCCAAAGAGGGTATAACAGGGTTTATAGATAAGGCAGGACGTAAATGGAGTGCCGAGGCTTATGTAAATATGGACATAAGGACAACAGCAGGAAACGTAGCAACAAAGGCAACAATGAACCGCAACAAAGATTATGGCAATGACCTTGTTTCAATTCCTATTTTAGCGGCGGCAAGACCATTATGTTATCCGTGGCAGGGTAAGGTTATATCAACGGCTAACAGGTCGGGATATACTACCGATTTACACGGCAACGCTATTAAAATATATCCGCTAAACCAAACAAGCTACGGCGAACCTGCAGGGCTTTGGGGCATAAACTGCCACCATACGCCGCCCAATGTGTTTATTTCCGGATATTCCCTTTTAAGGGGTGAGGTGCCGCCCAAAGAGGAAAACGATAAAAAGTATGATGAAAGCCAAAAACAAAGGGAGCTTGAACGAAATATCCGATATGCAAAGCGTGATGCAATGATGGCGGATAAGATGGGAGATAAAGAGGGCTTTGAAAAGGCGGCAGCAAGAGTAAAAGCGGCAAAGAGTGTTTACAGCTCATTTATTAATGAAACAGGAAGAACACAAAGACTTGATAGAACACAGGTAAATGGATATAATAGAAGCGTAAGTAACAAGGCTGTAAAGGCACAAAAAGAATATAATCCCGAAAATGAAGCAACCATAAAAGCCGTTACAGGTGCAAGAATTACGAATATTGATGGAGGCTCCGCAAAAAAGCACGCTGAAAAATATTACGGCCTTGTCAGAAGTATGAAAACAGATGTTGAAAGAATAGCAAACAATACAGGCTTTTCAAAAAACGACATTAAGAAGATTAAGGATTATTTGTTTACAGATGAGCACGATTTAGGAAGCGGAGAACCAAGGCGATTTACACCTGATTTTGCTATTGCACAGTCTTGGCAAAGACTCATAGACGGTAAAAATATACAAAATCACGATTTAACCTTGCTTAATCACGAAATACTGGAAAAACAGTTAATGAAAGATGGTTTGACGCAGGACGAAGCTCATAAAATGGCAAGTAAACAATACAATTATCAAGAAGAGGTAAATAAATATTATGATAAGATTAAAAAACATTAACATAAAAAATGGAATTGCTGAAGCTGATTTGTTTCCCGAAGACGAAGGAAATGGAGACCATATTGTAGTTAATTTAAGCAATGAAGAAGTTATATCATTAACCAATAGTGATAGATATAAAAATACAACTTATATTGGCCACGCTATAGATGAACTTGTCAGAATATATAAAAATAATGATACTCGCAAAGAAAGCTATACAATGTGGTATTAAAGGGTGATACAATGGACAAATTCAAGATTATATACCATATACTAAAAACCCTTGAAAAAGCCCTTGATTATAGTGAGTTTGACTATAGCGTATTAAGTGCCGAAAGCTTAGGAATAAGCGAGGAAAGGTTTGAAAGCCTGTTGATAATGTTGCAAAAAGAAGGATATATTGAAAATTTGAATATATATTCCTTTATGGCAGATAAAGGCAGGGCAAATATAAAAAAGCCTGTAGAGCCGAAAATAACCCTTTTAGGGCTTGAATATCTACAGGAAAACAGCTTAATGAAAAAGCTAAGGACTTAGCAAGGGGAATAATAGAAATAGCAAAATAAAACATCCGAAAGGGTGTTTTTTTTATGCTTTGGAGGTGTAAAAATGGAATGTGAAAAATGCAAGAGCTTTGAGCGGCATACAGACAGGCTATATTGCAAGCGGCAAAAGACGTTTTGCGATATCGTAAAAAGCCCTGACTTAGGGCGAAAGCTTAGTGGATGCAAATTTGAAAGAAAGGAGAGAAAGAAGAATGTGTGAACATATATTCGAGGGAAACGCTGACGGCGTAAAATGCCGTATATGCGGATTAAAACTATCAGCCGAGGAATTTATCAAACAAAATAATAAAGCCCAAACGGAGGCAAATAAGAGCGGTAAAACAGGCAATAAAAACACAAGAAGAAAGGCGGTAAATAAGGATGAATGATTTTCAAAAATTATGTGCATATCTTAAAATAGTTTATCAAAACTTAGGAATATTGCACCGGAACTTGATTAAAGATGTTGCGTGGTTTGCTAATCACGAACAGATCGCCAAATGGTATGATGTTATAGGAGAAGAAGCAGACGATTTAATCGAGCGTGGTTTAGCGTTAGGTTATAAAGAGCCTACCATAAGCGAAGCGGTTTTAATGTTTCAGGGTGATCTTATAAGTGCAGATAAAAGGGAATTAAAAGAAAGCTTTATGGTATGCTTAAAGATGTTTAGAGCCGTGGCAGGAATGTTACAGGCGGCGGAAAAGGATGCACCTGCAGACTTAATAAACCGTTTACAGGAATATGGGTTTTATTGGAATAAAGAGGCTAATTATAAATTAGCACAGGCAATAGAATTTAACAGAATAGATGAAGATGATGATTAAACAGGCACTTAAGTAAATCTTAGGTGCTTTTTTAATATAAAAAATTCGCTTTTGCGGACAGCGAAAAAACCGCAATCGCCTACCGTTCTAACAGGCGTAAAAGGAGTCGATATGGGAATTTCAAGAAAGTTTTATAGAGAATTGGGACTTGATGACGAAAAAATAGATAAAATTATGGCGGCCAATACATCTATGTTATCTGATTATGTCCTAAAAAGTGAGGTTGAAGGGCAAATAAACGAGGCTCTTTCAAAGGCTGAGCCTAAACAGGTTAATGTGGTTGAAACCGATGAGTATAAGGCCATAGCAAGTGAGTTAAATATGGTCAAGACCTTATCATCGGAGGATTTTAATAATGTAAAGCCAAAGTTTAAAGAGACCGTTTATAAAATGCTTGATACCTCGGAAAAACACAAGCCTTATGCCGAACAATTAGAGGGCGTGAGGGCTGAATATGAAGAATATTTTAAACCAACAGAAAACGCAGAACCCATTAAACCGCAGTTTGGAGCAGGAATACAAGGTGAAATGCCAAAAGGAAAAGAAGCTCCGAGCTTTATGGACGGATGGGGATTTGTAAAAAAGAAAGGATGATATAAATGTCAAATTTTGTACAGGCACCACTTAATTATGCACAGCAGTACGCACAGGAATTAGCTAACGCTTATCCATACCTTAGTTATTTTGGGGAGATTTACGCTTCACCAAACAGCAACCTTTATAAACCGATTAACGCACAGACAATTTTAATTCCATCTATGACAACAAGCGGTGCAAGAGCGGTTAACAGAAACCAGATTACAGGAACATTTAACCGTAATTTTAACAATAACTATGAGCCAAAAACAATGTCTATGTATCGTGAATGGGATACTGTAATAGACCCTATGGATACTATTGAAACAAATGACGTTGCAACTATAGCAAATGTTACAAGAACATTTAATGAATTCCAGAAAATACCTGAAATGGACGCTTACGCCGCTTCAAAATGTGCAGGATTTGCGGCACAGTTTGGCGGCATTGACAGTACAACTCTTTCAAGTGCAAATATTTTAGCACAGTGGGATAGCTATCTTGAATATATGGTAAATCAGAGAGTTAACAGAGATAGGGTTGTTTGCTACGTCACACCAGCTGTTTATAAACTTCTCAAGGAAGCGGCAGGACTGACACGTTTTATTGACAGTGGCACAGGTATTAGAGATATCGATAGAAATGTAGGCAAGCTTGACGGAGTAAGAATTAAAGAAGTGCCAAGCGATATGATGATGAGTGCTTACGATTTTACAGACGGATGGGTAGCTACAGCGGGAGCTAAACAAATTAATATGCTTTTAGTAGACCCTATGGCTGTTATTGCACCTGTTGTTTATGACGTTTCAATGATTACTCCACCTGCGGCAAATACAAAGGGTAAAACTGTTTACTATGAGAGCTACTACTATGATGTATTTGCTCTTAACCAGAGACAGGCAGGATTCTTTGCCAATATGTCTACTCCAGGTCTTGGAACCGTTAATGTAACAAGCGTAGCAGGCGGTGCAAGCGGTGAAACAACTGTTACATATACAGGCTCACAGATTGACGGAAGCGGCAATCCTTACTTTGGCCTTGACGTATACTATACAGCAGGCAATACTGCGGCAACTGAATTAACATATAATGCGGTTCTTCCATCCGGTGCAACTTGGACAAAATGCTCAGGCGTAAATCCTATTATATTAGCAGGACAGACAGCAGGCAAATATGTAACTGTTGCGGTAGTAAATAAACAGACAGGCTTTGTAGTTGCAGGCGGTTCTGCTGTTGAGGTAGTAGCATAAGGAAGGGGCGAATAGGCGGTGGCAATAGTAGATATTGATTTTTACGATAATGTTTATATAGGTGAAGCCGTTGCAACCGCCGACTTCCCGCGCTATGAAGCCAGAGCGGAGGACATTATTGCAGGGCTTACAAAAAATAAAATAAATGAGGGTAATATCGGCCAATTACCGGCACAGATACAAGGGTTATATAAAAAGGCTGTATGTGCTCAAATTGAATATTTCCAATATACAGGCATAACCGTTGCCAATTATGGAAACGCAAACGAAAGCTTTACAACGGGTAAGGTTAGCGTATCAAGCGGTAATACACTGCCTACAGGTAAAAAATCTATGGTATGCCCTTTGGCTTTTAGCTATTTGGAACAAACAGGGCTTTTAAATCCGCAGGTTGATTGTATCGGTGCTCCGTTTTTACCTTTTTGGTATGGGGGTGAGGCATAATGCTAAAGCCGATACCATATAAAATACTTAGCCAAAATGGGATTATAAAAGTACCTAATGGCGTTGATAAATGGCAAAACCCTACATATACGGAATGTGAAATAAACCATATACATTTACAAAATACAAACGAAGTCAGAAAGAGCAAAGATAATACAGAGGTTGTTTTGACCTCTGTATTGTTTATTGACGCTCGACTGTCTACACCCCGCTACGATTTGACCAATATGGCAGATACGGCACAGGCTAACGGCAGTGATTTAAAAATAACAATAGACGGCATAGAGTACACAGTACAAACTGTGGATGCTTTGCCTGATGATGAAGGCAAATTGCACCATTGGGAATTGGGGTTGATTTGATGGGTAAAGGTAATAAAAAAAGAGTTACTATTGATGTCTCACAAATAGAAAACAAGATAAAAAGCAAATGGGACAATAAACTGTATATACTTTCGGAGCAAGTACTTAATGATTGCAATGAGTTTGTAAGGGTAGACCAAGGAACGTTGAAAGAATCGTCCTATATTGCATCTGATTTATCAATCGGGCATCTTGTATGGGATACTCCTTATGCTAAGAGGGTTTACTATACCGGTACGCCATCAAAAGACGTAAATCCCAATGCTTCCCTTATGTGGTGCGAAAAAGCAAAGAGAAAATATAAAAATGACTGGTCAGAATTAGCTCAAAAACTTATGGCGGAGGATTAGAAGATGAGTGTAATAAATGATGTACTTAGGGCTGTAATTGAATATGCACAGGCTGAAAATCCTTATGCCGATATAGTTATAGGCTCAATGCCTGCCGATAACGGTTTATCTATAGCCATAGGTGCAGGAGGTGCCAATTATACGGCTTTGGATAAAGGTATGAGCTATGAGCTTAATTTAGTGCTAAACGGAAAACATCATAATCAGCAGACAGTAGCAGACACATTAAACGATATACATCAAGCCCTTAGCCAAAGAAAGGAATATTTAAACACGGATGAATTTCAAATAACAGATATTTCAACTATAACGGCACCTAATTATATAGGGCGTGAACCTAATAACCAATGGCTTTACGGTTCATCAATTAAAGTTAAATTTTATTTTAGGAAGGTGAAATAAAAATGAATAATACTTATTTAACCAATTATAATATATCCTTATCAATCGGAACTGCTTACAGCGGCTCAGCGTGGACTTATGCACCGCTTGAAGAGGGAATTGATAATGTCAGCGAGGCATTAAACGAAGTTATACAACAGTATCAGTTTTTAGCTGATAACGGCTTTGCGGTTAACCACGTTACAGGAATGGCTCCTGCTTGGACTATTTCCGGACGTAGAATTTTAGGAGATACTGCACAGGACTACATAGCAGGGCTTAAATACAAACTTGATACAGACAGACAATCAAGTATTAAAATCGAATACACAAACCCTACAGGCGAAACAAGCAAGAAAGTAACTATTACTTGTGATTGTACTATTGGTAATATCGTAGATATTGGCGGCGGTGCATCTACGGATGACAGTGTTTTCAGCTGTGAGGTACGTTTTGATGGAAAGCCTACTGTAGAAGAGGCGTAAAGAGGGCGGTTTATACCGCCTTTTTTTATTAGATTTTATTGATTGGAGGGTTGGCAATGGCTTATAGGATACAGCGAAGAAAACAGACAGCCAATGACACATTAGAGCTTGTAAGTGCTGACGGTAAAATATGCGACACAATAGAATGGAGTATAAATTTAGAAGAGTTATTGGCAGAATTGCCGCAGATACAAGAAAGAATTAAGGATGCCCAAAAGAGAGACGATGCCGAGGGTATTGGACGTGCCACTGTTGATTTATTAACGGTTATTTTTGGATATGAAAATACCAAACGCATATTAAAATTTTATGAGGACAAATACTTTGAGCTTTTGGAGGATCTGACGCCTTATATAGTGGGAGTTGTTTACCCTAAAATTAACGAATATTCCCACGAAAAAACAGAAAGAATGAAACAGCTTAGGGCACAGGTGAGAGGCAGAAAATGAAACTGTATGACGTTTTGCCTAATTCTGTAGATTATAACGGGAAGACCTTTAAACTAAATTTAAGCTTTGCCAATGTGCTTGAGGCAACAGATGTTATAAATTCCGCAAATTTAACCGATGAGGATAAACTTGATTACTGTTTGTATTTGTTTTTTTGTGAAAATGAAGAATATCCTATAGAAATAGAACTTTTAAACAAGGTCTTTGAAATGATAGACAGCGGAAAGGAAAAACAGGAAAAAGCGGCGGTTATGGATTTTACACAGGATGCTGAGCTTATATATGCGGCTTTTAAACAGATATACGGCATAGATTTACTGGATACGCCTTTACACTGGTTTAAATTCATAGCATTGCTTAAAGGGCTTCCTGATGGCACACGTTTGGCGGAGATTATAAAAATAAGAACTATGCCTATACCAAACCCCAATAAATATAATGCAAAAGACCGAGAGGAGCTTATAAAGCTTAAGCGTGAATATGCTATAAAAACAACAGAAAAACAGCGTGAGGAACAATATAAAAAAGGGCTGTTTGATATGTTTATGAGCCTTAAAGCTATGGCGGACGGTGGTAAATAATGGAAAAAATCAAATGCCCGTACTGTGGATATGAAATGCCCATATTTAAGGGAAAAAACGCTCAATGTATGGGCTTATGGGTGAAATGCAAGGGGCGAAATTGCCAAAAAGAATTTGAAATAAAAATAATTAAGGACAAGTAGTGCCTGAGTGCCGATGTTCACAAAAGAAGGTGAATATATGGCAGACAGTGACGCTAAAATAATATTTGATATAACAACCAACGATAAAGAGCTTAATGAGGGGCTGACGCAAGCTCAAAAAAAAGCCGAAAAAGCAACCGAGGAAGCTTCAAAAAAAGCAAAAAAGAAGTCAAAAGAAGTCGGAGATCAAATACCCAAAGACCAAGAAAAAGCTTCGGAAAAAACCAAAAAGGACTGGGACAAAAAGTCGGAACATATCGGCAAAAAACTTACTAAAGCGTTTTCTTCGGCAGCCAAAGAGATAAGTACGGGGGCTTTACGGCAAATAGGAGCAGGGCTTGTACAATTAGGGGCAAAGGCGGCAGAAGCATTAGTCGGTATGGCTAAAATGGGCATTGAATATAATGCCCAGATGGAACAATACACCGTAGCTTTAAAAACAGCTTTAGGCAGTGAGGAAGAAGCTCAAAAGGTGATGAATCAGATTAAGCAGGATGCGGCATCTACTCCTTTTGACGTTGACGGTTTAACACAGGCTAATATGTTATTGATATCTGCAGGAGAAAGTGCCGAAAACTCCCGAGACGTAATAATGGCTTTAGGGGATGCGGTAGCTGCTACAGGCGGCGGCAGTGACGAATTATCACGAATGGCACAGAACTTACAACAGGTTAAAAATGCAGGTAAGGCAACTGCTATGGATATTAAGCAGTTTGCGGCGGCAGGTATTAATATTTATGGTCTTTTATCAGATTATACAGGAAAGACAACTAAAGAAGTACAGGATATGGATGTCAGCTATGAAGTACTTACAGAAGCGTTAAAAAATGCTTCAAGTGAGGGCGGAGCTTATTTTAATGCTATGGCTGACCAGAGCCAAACCTTCAACGGTCAGTTATCTACTTTAAAGGATAATGCAACGGCATTTGTCGGTGAACTTACCGAGGGCTTGTTTGATGTAGCAAAGAGTGATGCTTTACCTACTTTAAATGGCTATATGGAAGAGTTGCAAGGAACATTTGAAGAAGGCGGATTTGAGGGCTTGGCAAGTACGTTAGGTGATGTCCTTAGTGAAATGGTGGATGATGTAGCTGATGTATTGCCTGATATAGTGGATATGGGCGTAGACATTATCCAAAATCTTATAGAAGGTATTAATAAAAACGCAGGGCATTTGACTGAGTCAGCTGTGGATATAATGAGCAGTTTAGCTATAGGGCTTATTGAATGTCTGCCGAGTTTATTGGAAGCTGTGCCGGATATTATATCAGGTCTTGTTAAAGGTCTTATAGGCAATGCACCTAAAATAGTAGAGGCAGGGTTTAATTTACTTAATGCTTTAGGTGAAAGTATACCTGACGTTATAGAATCGCTTTTTTCTGCCGTTCAAATGATAGGAACTTCAATAGTGGATAACCTTGATACTTTTGTACCGCAAATGTTTAAGGTGGCAAACAATCTTCTCGGAGGTCTTGTTAAAGGCTTTTTTATGGCTTTGGGAGGAGTAATTGAATCAGTAGTAGAAATCGGTAAGAGTATTATCGGGCAATTCAAAAAAGTGCTTAAAATTCAATCTCCGTCAAAGGTAATGAGAGATGAGGTCGGCAAAAACATTGTACTTGGCATAAGTGAAGGCATAGAAAAGAATTCTAAAACCGTTTTAGACACTGCAGAGGAATTGGGTAACAAGCTTATAGCGAAAGAAAAGGATATAAGTGCCAAAATAACGAAGCTTGAAGAAGATGCTGAGAAGAAAAAGGCAGAAATAAGCAAGCTTTCAAATAAGACCGAAAAGGAAAAACAGGAAAAAGCCCTTGAAGAAAGGGTTAAAACATTAAAGGCAAGCTTAAATGAAGAATTGGAGCTTGTTAAAAAATTTAATGAAGAATATTCAGAAAAACTGGATGAGCTTAAGAAAAAGCACGAAGAAGCATTAAAAGACATAGAGGATAATCAAGATAAGCTTGCGGATAAAATTAAGGGCTATGGTGATTTGTTTGAAACTCTTAAGGTAGAGGATGACGAGGGCAACAGTGAGGAAGTATTTAAACTGACGGATCTGGATGACCAAATTGAAGCAATGCGAAAATATGGTGAGCTTTTGGAAAATTTGAAAGACCGAGGTGCAAGCAGTTCGTTAATGGACGAAATCCTTGGAATGGATATGGACGATGCTATGAACTATATGACGGAGCTTAATAAAAAGTCAGATGGTGCTTTTGACGAATATATGTCCAAATGGGAAGAAAAACAAAAGCTTGCTGATGATATATCTTCGCAATATTACAAAGAGCAGATTGACGAATTGCAGGACGCTACAACAGAGGAAATGAAAGGCTTTTACAGCGAATATGAAGAGGTAGGAAAGTACCTTACGCAGGGAATTGCTGCAGGTATAGAGGGCGGCGAGGAAAGCGTTATAAATGCTATAAGGACAATGATGAAAAACTCGGTCGGAACGGCACAGGAAGAATTGGATATACATTCACCGTCAAGGATTATGCGTGATTTAGTAGGTAAAAATATAAGTTTAGGAGTTGCGGAGGGTATTTCCGATAATGACGAAAAGCCTAAAAATGCCATTAGCACAATGACATATAAACTTATTAACGCTGTGAAATTCCCAACAATGCCGTCTATCGGTTATGCAACAGCCCCGAATGTTAGCCAGTCAAGCTCTATGTATGATATGCTTACCGATTTCAGTAATTCTGGTAATAAGGATATTGTATTAAACAGCAACTTATACTTAGATGGCGAAAAAATTTATAAAAATCAGCAAAAAACTCAATACAAGAGGGGCTATAACTTTGATATGGGGGCGTTTTGGAGATGATAACATATTTTAGTATAAACGGAATAGATCTGCCCTCTCCGGCAAGAGGCTTAACTATAAACAGAACTCAACAGCTCGACCAAGGTACAAATGCACTGGGGCAGATAGTGGCCCAGAAAATCAACCGCAGAAAGACTAATATAAATAATATTGTATGGTCATATCTTAAGGCGGAGGAATGGAAAACCATATTAAATGAAATTAATAAAGTTTCAGGTGAATTGAAATTTTATGATGCTTTGAGCGGTCAAATGATAACTCGCACTGTGCTGTGGGGGGATACATCCGAGGAGCCTTTATTTTTAGATGATAACGGCAACGTAACAGTATTTGTTAATTGTAGTGTGACGGTTCAAGATATGGGATTATAAGGCGGTGGTTTAATGTACAATGTATCAACGGCATATAAGCAAGAAATAGAAAAGCCTGTGAGAAATCCGTCTCATATACGTATAACTTTTGGAATTACAAATACAGATGCGGTAGCCGTTTCAACTGCTACGGATAACGGTCATTTAAGCTATTCCGATGTTAATTCTGTAGATTTGGGGCTTAGTGTTGCCAGCCCTTATGCTACGTTAGAGCCCAAACGATGGCTTTTGAACGGTGCTTTTTCTATAGCCAATTTAAGTAATCCAACCTATCAAGGCTATATAGGTAATGAGCTTAGCAATGCACAGGGAGAATGGTCCATAAATCCAACTATTACAATTAATTTTTCTGATTATCAGCAGTTTGCAGGGCTTAGCTTTGAATTTGATAATAATGGGCGAGAATGGCATCCTGAAAGCTTTAAGGTTGAGGCATTAAAAGACGGTACAGGTGTGTTTAATAAAACATTTAGTCCAACTGATGAATATTTTGTTATAAATGACCAGATACCGCCCTGCAATGAGATTATTATTACATATTTAAAAAATAATAATCCTTTTTCGAGGGCAAGGCTTGAGGGGCTTATATATGGCATCGTTGAACGAATGACTGCGGCAGACATTTCGGCTTGTAACTGTACAAGAGAGGTTGATTTAATAAGCAGCTCTTATCCTAAGTATGATTTTAATTTTACAATATTTGATAAAAACGGAGAATACAATCCCGAAAATCCACAGGGTGTATGGGAGTATTTGGAAACAAGACAACCTGTGCAGGTTGCTATAGGATATGAGCTTAACAGTGGCAATATTGAATGGATGCCGTGGGCTAATACATATACAAGCGGAGAATTTTCCGTTAACGGTACTGGGATTAATACAAAGGTTGAGATTAAAAGCGTAGGGCTTATTAATCATCTGACACAAGAATATGGCGAGGGAAAATATTACGAAAACGGTCGAAGCCTTTATGATTTGGCCTATGATGTAATGAATTATGCAGGCTTTGGCGGAGCGATAGAGGTTGATGAAAGTTTAAAAAATATAATAAGTATGCAGCCTCTTCCTATTGATAAGATAAATAATTTATTACAGCTTATAGCCAATGCAGGCCGTTGTGTCCTCAATGTGGAAAGAGGCGGAACTATATCAATAAAGCCCGAAAAGACCACAGTTGAAGATTTTACAATGGACTTTTCTAAAATGAGCGACTTTCCCGAAACGTCAAAAATTCCGATGCTTAGATATATTAATTTCACTTACAGCACTGTCAGCGTAGGAGAAAATCAAGAAGAATTATATACAAGCGAGGAAATAACGGCGGATGAACCGACAGAATATACTTTTACATATGATACGGCTACAAATCAAGATTATACTAAATCAACAACGCTTACAGTATCCAATGTATCCCATTTTGCCAATAAAACGGTTATGACATTGCAGGGAACAGGAACGGTTACAATAAAAGGCAATAGGCTTATATATAACGAGGCTGTGGCAAGTAAAAGATATCACGAACTGGGAACGGATTTAGATACTCTTTCAAATGAGCTTGTTACCAACGAAGCTGATGCCAACGCTTATATTGATTGGATAGCAGCTTATGAAATGAGGCGAAATACATATTCAATAGCTGACAGAGGATACCCTGAACTTGATACAGGGGATACTGTTAACTTTGTTTCCACTTATTTGAACAATATTACGGCAACGCAGTTATCAAGTACTATTGAATACAACGGAGCCATAAAGAATACAGCAAGCAAGTATTTAATAAAGGAGGTTGAACAATGATAACTCCTGTAACAAACAGAACACAGGCAGATGTGGATGCAAGAAATGAGAAAGGCACTTACGGATATACAGACCTTAACAGGGTTGAGGCTAATACGGCGGAAGTTGCCGAGGATTTGTCTGCAAGCGGATATTTTACAAAGGTAAAAACAAAAACAGACTGGAATATTGAAGATATTCCCGACACGGTAGAAATGGGGCGTTATTTGGGAAATGTTCAAAAATGCCTTGATAATATTGCCAATGGGTATGCCATACCTAATGAAATGAGCGGTTTAACATACATCGGAGCTAATAGGATAGAATTGTCATTAGTATTAATTGAAACACTTTTAGGGCGACTTAAAGCCATAGAAAGGGTATCAAATACTTTTTACAGCGGTTCAATGGATGGACTTAGGGGGTATACATTATGAAAAATGTAAATGATTTAATACCTGCGGACAGTAATAAATTATATAGGTACGAAATAGTAAATCCCGATGGCACAGGGACGGGAAAATATCAATATTTAAAATATGCTCCAGGAGAATTGGAATTGACGCCGACAGCAATAAACCGTAATTTACTTATGGGCATACAAGGCTTTTTAGGTCAAACAACGGTATTTAATGCAGATGGAAGTATTACGCAGACCAATTTAGACGGAGATATAGATAAAACAACCTTTAACAGTGACGGGAGCATAACAGAAGTATTTACAAGCGGCACTCAAAACATAACTAAGACAACGACATTCAATAGTGACGGAAGCATAAGCGAGGTGGTAGGCTAATGGGTGAGGCTATTAATATAACAAAATATGCGGTAAACAGTACAATAGGGGTATCTGATTTTACGCCGCTTAATAAAATGATAAGGAACGGAAAAATAAGTTACATAACAGATACTAAGCAAAGTAACGTTTATTCGGAGGCCGTATCAACGATAGCAAACAGAACGTCAGCGGTTGCAGGAAGTTATACGGCATTATATAACGGGGTTGTCAGATTTGAGGTTAATTGTTATAAAACGGTATCAAGCAGTAATAGAATAGGCGGCATAGGTGTATTTACAACGAATTCAATTTTAAATGCAACAGAATTTGAGAAGCAGGCACTCACATATGTAAAAGATATAACTACTAATTCAAGCAGTAAATATTACTTAGATGTCAATGTGATTGCTGGACAAACGTACTATATTCAAATATGCGATCTTGGTACAACTTACCACGATACTATTACAACATCGGTAGGAGATATATATTTTTCGGTAGAGGATAATGTAGTGATAGGCATCAAGAGCGTCCAAAGAGGAACGGCTTCAGCTTCAGCAACGGTAGCGATTTCACCTGTTAATACAAACAAGTCTTTTATAATAGGAGGGGCAACTTTTGTATCTTCTACGGAAATATCAGTTGATGGCTCTGGGGCTTGGCAGGTTATAGAATTTTATTAAGGAGGTGTCCAAATGTATAGGTATTTAACTATAGATGAAAAAGGTTTTGTAATAGGTGAAAGCTATTTAAATTCCAAAATAGAAACAGAAAATCAAATACTTGTATCTGGTAATTTCGACTATAGCAATAAAAAATATGAAAATGGGCAATGGATAGAAGCTGAACAGCCTGCAAAACCCAAATCTGACACGCAAAAAATACAAGATAATCAGTTATCAATTATGGAGGCTATGGCAGACCAGTACGAACAACAGCAGGAAGTAAACTTAAATACTTATGATGTTTTGGCAACTATATATGAAACAGTATCGGGAGGTGCGGAATAATGGCAGAACCATATTTTATTTTAGTAATTAATCATAGAAGAACTTGTAATCCAGAAAATAAAGCAGTTAAACTTGTTCACATTAATTATAGGGCAGAGGTAAGTAAGCTTTTAACTGAAAGAGGATATGACTTAGATGGTAACCCTATTGAATAAGGGGTGATAGTATGGAATGGACAGTTGTAACCGTATTAATAGCCCTAATAGGGCTATTTTTAACGGTAAGCAAGCCAATTATAAAACTGAACGAAACGATAACCAGATTAACAATGATATGCGACAATTTGAATAGACGCTTTGAAAAAGCTGAAACCGATAACCACGACAGCCACAAAAGACTTTGGGAGCATAACACAGAGCAGGACAAGCTCATTGAGGAACACGACAAAAGAATAACAATTCTTGAAAAAAATAAATATTAAATTAAAAGTGGACATTAATGTCCACTTTTATAATTACATAGGGGGAATTATAAATGAAAACAGCATTACAGGCATTATTAAAGGTTAAAAGCATAGTTACCATTTTACTGACATTAGTATTTTCGTATCTTTCAATTATCGGTGCAATTTCGGGCGAACAGTTTTTAACAATCTTTAGCGTAATAATAGCTTTTTACTTTGGCACTCAGTATCAGAAAAACGATAAAAATTAAGAGGTTATAATAAATGAATAATATAGAGTTGGCAAATTTTGTGAAAAGTAAAATAGGTACACCTTATGTTTATGGCACAAAGGGCGAAGTCTTAACATTAGACAAATATAATAATTTAAAAAAGCTTTATGGCGATTTAGTTTGGGATAGTGACAAAGAAAAAATCGGAGAAGTTTGTTGTGATTGCTCTGGTCTTATAAGTTGGTATACTAAAAACATAAAAAGCTCAACGAACTATAAGGAAGAAGCAAAAGAAATTTTTCCAATAAGTACAATAGAAAATGCTCCTATAGGTGTAGCAGTTTGGCAAAAGGGGCATATAGGAATTTATGTTGGGAACAATCAATACGTTGCAGCAGACGGAAGCAAATATGGTGTGAGAATAAATGATATATCTAAGTCTAACTTTACAAATTGGTTTAAATTGTCAGATATAGATTATATACAAGAAAAAGATTATAGATACAATACTATAAATGAAATACCAGAATGGGCTAAACCAACTATAAAATATCTTATAGACAATAAAAAAATAGCGAATACAAAAGAATTAGATTTAAGTTATGATATGTTAAGAGTGTTAGTTATTTTAAATCGTTGATATAGCGATAATCATATTGACTTACTATGTTTGTATGTTAATGGAATTGGAGGAAAATATGGATTTTGGGCTTTTAATAGATAAAAGTAATAAGAGTAAAGAAGTTTTATTCAATACTATTATGTCTGACACAATAGAACTCCCAGACAAGGTTTCCTTAAAGGAATATTGTAGCCCAGTACAATCACAGGGCGAAAGAGGGTTTTGTTGGGCGTTTACGGCAGCAGAATTTAAAGCAATTCAAGAATGTAAAGAAGAAGGAAGAAGATTTCAGATGTCCCCTTTATACTGTGCCAAAAAAGGGAAAGAAATAGATAGGCTTGATGAAGACGGGGCAACAAGTAAAACATTGTTTAAAACCATAACAGATTATGGGGCAATAGAGGAAAGATACTATCCATATAGTTTAGTAGATGGTATGAATGGGACATTAAAATTTCCAGAAGTGCCAAAAATAGATAAGAATGTTGCTCATTATAAATGTCAAATTCCTATTAAATTAAAAACAACAGACGAAATAGACAAGGCTTTAGCAATGGGTAACCCAGTCGCATTAGGGATTGTATGTATGAACAGCATATATGACCTTAAAAATAATAAATATGACGTAATTCCTATGCCTGTTGGTAGTTATCCTGTAGGCTGTCACGAAATTGTTATAGTTGGCTATGATAACACAATGACAAGAAGAGATAGGTACGATAAGCAAATTCATACAGGATATTACTTAATAAAAAACAGTTGGGGTGAAAGCTGGGGGGACAAAGGTTATGCGTGGATGCCGAAAGATTACTTAACACACAGCGTAGAAATTACCTCAACACAAAAGATGACATTTATAGTGGACGCTTACACTGCATTAGATATCAAAAACATTTCAACTAATGATAATGTTATTACTATGTATATAGGAAGCAAAGATGTTAAAGTTAATGGTAAAAACTTACAATGGGACGTTGCCCCTCAGATACAGAAAGACCGAACACTTGTTCCTTTAAGAAATATTTCTGAATTATTGGGATATAAAGTACAGTGGAACGAAACAGAGAGAAAGATTATATTATCAAAGGATGATGTTGAAATAGTTATGTTTATAGGAAGTAACATCGTAGTTGTTAATGGCATAACACAAACGTGGGACGTTTCTCCTACTATAGATAAAGCGTCATCAAGAACTCTTGTCCCTCTTAGAAATATTTCTGAATTATTAGGATATTATGTTATGTGGAAAGACGATGAGAAAGAAATAACTTTAATTAAGGCTGATAATTAAGGTTATTTTATATATGTCCATTTGCAAAAAGAGAGAAGAAAAATCTTCTATCTTTTTTTATTTTGTGCCGGTACTTCCTAATCCGCCTTTATAGCGGAAGAATTTTAAAAGACGGAAGTAACTTTATAAAGATTGGGGACATCGCCGAAGCTATGGGATATAATGTTGAAAGTAAAGGGAATATTGCCGTGTTGATTAGAAAGTAGATGGGTGCCGAAAGGCACCCTTTATTTTTTTATAAGTATCTTTTAGCAATTTCTATGATTTCGTTTTTATATTTATAAATATCGGAAATATTATCAAGATATACTCTTGAAAAATTTTTGTTAATGTCAGGAAGTAATAATTGTTTTATTTTTCTATCGAAATTTAAACGGCATATAGGCTTTCTATTATTATCTGAAAAAAGTATTCCGAAATAGCTTTCTGTATCTCGATAGGTTATATCGTTAATGTTTGTGATTTCAGCAAGAATAGCTCTAACTATATAATATCCTTCTAATTCTTCTTGAGTAGTTATTATTTTATGGTGTTCTTCGTCTGGCTTATTATCAGCTTCTTCTTTTATGGTGTCTGTTTCTTTAGGGTTTAAAGCAGAAGATATTTTTTCATTTACTAAATCATTTATAAAGGTAGTTAATGATTTTTTTATTATAGGTTTAAATTTATCAATTATCTTTTGAGTTTTTAAACCGTCATATACGTTAGACAAAATTAACTTTGTAAATTCGTCGGATGGAGATGTTACCATATTTGAAAAGTAGTCTTTAACAAGATTAGTATATTTTAATTCTGAAGCTGTGCTAAATATGTTGTCTTTATCAAAGCTATCTTTTGAAAATTTTTTTAATTCATTTATTTGAGCATCTTTTAAATTCAATAAATCTATTTCCAAAAATGGCATTAAATCCATTTTATTGACCTCATCCAGATCTGTATAAAATTTATATACTATTCCATTTGTAAGAATTCCGAATTTTGCGGATGTAGTTCCAAAGTATCTAAATAACTGAGAACTATGCTTTTCTAATGTATCACCGCAGTATTTACACTCTATTAATATTTCAGGCTCATTATTTATAAAAATAGCATAATCCACTTTTTCGCCTTTTTTTATACCAACATCGGCAGTATATTCCGGGCAAAACTCAGACGGGTTAAATACATCCCATCCCAATAATGAAAAAAAGGGTATAACAAGTGACATTTTTGTAGCTTCTTCTGTTGAAATATTATTTTTTAAATCTGATATCCTTTCAGAAAACGCCTTTATATTTTCAGAAAATCCCATAACTCCACCCCATTCGATAAAAATAAAAAAGTGTACAAGCCTAAACCTGTACACTAAAAACGAGGCTTAGACTTATCTATTGTCACATAGCACCAGTAAAGGCATAAAGAACTAAACCTGCATTTTTATCGAATGCAAGCCCATTACTGGTTTTATTAAGCTATGTGACGATATCAATGTACCATAATTAACTATAAATTGCAAACAATTTTACCGAAAAGGTATATAATTAAGGTATGATTGAAGGGGAGGGTGTGGTTATGAAAAAATTTAGACAGCTACAATATATAGACCGCTTAAAATTAGAAAGATTTTTGAAAAACGGCTATAGTAAAAAAGATATAGCTGTTAATTTAGGAGTGTGCATTGCTACGGTATATAACGAATTAAAAAGGGGAGAATATGATCATCTATTATCCGATTATACTACGGAGAAAAGATACAGCCCACAGCTGGCACAGGCTAAATATGAAGAAGGACTTAAGAGCAGAGGGACGAGTTTAAAAATAGGTAACGATCTGAAGCTTGCCAATTATATAGAAGATAAGATTGTAAAAAACGGATACAGTCCTGAGGCGGTTATTGGAGAGATAGAAGCTAAAGATTTATGGAATGAATTTAATGTTAAGATATGCACTAAGACAGTTTATAACTATATAGATAAACATATTTTTTTACTTTTAACTAATAAACATTTACCTGCCAAAAGGAATAAAAAGCAAAAATATCAAAAAATAATAAGAAGGCTGCCACGTCAAGCAGGTGATAATATTGAAAAAAGACCTGCCGAAATATTAAAGCGTGAAGAATTCGGACATTGGGAAATGGACACGGTAAAAGGACAACTTAAAAAATCAAAAAACAGCTTATTGGTACTTACGGAAAGAAAAACAAGACGTGAAATTATATTAAAACTATCGGATTTGACCGCCAAGGCTGTAGTCAAGGCATTAGACAGCCTGGAACGTAAATGGGGCGAAATATTCAAAAGTTTATTTAAAACAATTACTGTTGATAACGGCGTAGAATTCTCGCTGTGTGAGGCTATGGAAAAATCCATATATAAAGGTAAAAGGACAAAGTTATATTACTGCCACCCTTATTCCTCTTGTGAACGTGGAAGTAATGAAAACGCCAATAAATTAATCAGAAGGAAAATACCAAAAGGAACGAACTTTGATAATAAAACAGATGAAGAAATAGAAGAAATCGAAAAATGGATAAATAGCTATCCCAGACGAATACATAAATTTAAAAATGCTGAGGAGCTATTTAATAAAGAATTGGCTATGTTAAAGGCATAAAATTAAATATTTTATAAGCCTTTAGGCTGATAAAAGTATATCAGCCTTTTTTGTGGTGCATAAAAATTGAAAAGTGCATAAAAAGTTAGAACATAAATGTTATATAGATTGTGGAAAACGTAAAAGTATATTTTTTTTATAAATTAATATTGCAATTTACAAATGTAACTTGTAAAATAATCTTAGATAAAAAATCTAAGGTTATTTTTTTATTAGGCTATAGTGTGAATAAAAAAAGAAAGTATGTTCGTATCACTTACGAAATGAGAAAACAAATCGAGGAGATGTTAAGGAAAAAATATTACAAAACAACAATAGCACGAGAGCTTGGAATATCCATAAGGTCTTTAGATTATGAATTGAAAAAATTTAAGGAAGACAATGAGTATAATGCAGAAAAAGCACAACAGATGACTAAATACAGATGGAAGGGGACAAAGGATGAATAAAAGAATATTGATAATAACTCTACTACTTTTAGCGGATGTATTTATCGGCTTTAGTATAGGGTACGAAATAGGGATGATGATATGGAGGTAATGAAGATGTTTATAGTGTTTTTAGCAGTGACAACGGCGGTTATGATACTTGTTACGGATTTTATACTTTTAAAATCCATTGAAGCGGACAGGAGAAGATATAAAAGACAGGAAAGACACACGGCTTTAGTAGAAAAGGAAAATGACTTATTAACAGAGCTTATGGAGATGAGAAGATGATATTTTACGAGAATGAATGTGTAGATTGTCCAAAAGAAATAGGATGCGTTGGAAAGAGTTGTCCAAATAGACACGTCCCCCATACAAGGTGTGACGACTGCCAAGACGAAGATGTAGACCTTTTTGAATATGACAATGAAGAATTATGTATTGACTGCATAGAAAAGAGGTTGGCGAAAGTTGCTATTAGAAGTTTTGAAGAATAAAAGAATACAGCCCGATGAATTGGCGTTCATCAGGCTGTATAAAAGGATTACAAAAATACAAGTAATGTAATTATAGCAGAGGGTTTTTAAAAATACAAGAGGGAGGATGAAGATTTATGAACAACTTAGACATATACAAGTTTTGCCAAGAAGTACCAAGAGAAGCTCAAAGAACCATACAGGCAGGAAAGCTTAAAGGCTTTACGGATATAAACCCTATGTGGAGGATCTACAAGTTAACGGAAATGTTTGGAATGTGCGGTGTAGGATGGTACACAGAGGTCCTTGATAAGAGAATAGAAAAGGGCGGAGATGACGGTAAACAGGTAGCTATTGTAGATATAAATTTGTACATAAAGGTTGGCGGAGAATGGAGCAAGCCTATTTGGGGAACAGGCGGAAGTATGTTGGTAAATGTATTTAAGGGTACTCAGGACACTTCCGATGAGGCTTTCAAAATGGCTTATACAGATGCTCTGTCTGTAGCCTGTAAGGCTTTGGGTATGGGTGCCGATGTTTACTGGAAGGACGGAAGAAGTAAATATAATCAAGAACCATCGGAGCTTACAGCCAGTGAAAGAATAGAGCTTGAAGAAAGGTTTAAAAAAGCCAACGAAGAACTTGAAGAAAGAATAAGGACTGCCGAAAAGACAGACGGAAGGATGACGGACAGCCTTTATCAATTAGCAAGAAGCAAGGGTTACAGCGTTGCGGTAGTAAACAAGACTATGGAAAAGAACACAGGCAAGAAAAACATAAACGACTTAACAATAGAAGAGTTTAGAAGCCTTTACGAAGGTTTTAAAAGCTGTGAGGCGAAGAGATGAAAACAGACTTAAAAGCCAAGTGGGGAGAGGTTAAGTTTTTACAGGACGGAAGGATTGAGGTTTCCTTGAAGGTGGACAAGGCTTCAAGAAGTCAGGTATTAAGTTTAGCCGATGAGGTAAAGGACTTTGATTTGAAAGTCGGAATAGACAAATGGAAAGAGAAAAGAAGCCTTGACGCCAACGCCTACTGTTGGGTACTTATAGACAAGCTTGCCCAAAGGCTTAACAAAGACCCGGAGGACATTTACAAGGAAGAAATAAGGCACACGGCGGGGGTATCAAGTATCATCTGTATTCCCCAAAAGGCTGCGGATATGTTTTGCACCAACTGGGAGAAAAAGGGTTCGGGTTGGATGACTGAAAGGTCGGAAAGCAAGTTAGAGGGTTGTGTAAACGTAAAGGTATGGTATGGAAGCTCAACCTACGACACAGCCCAAATGAGCAGGCTTATTGAAAACGTTGTCCAGGATTGCAGGGAACAGGGAATTGAAACAATGGACGAAGAGGACTTAAGAAGCTTGATAAAACAATGGGGTGAAAAATGAAAGGCAGTCACAGTATAAGTGTTTTACAGGGAAAAGAAAGAAGGTGCTATATAACAGGGCGGGAGTATAACTTACACCGCCATCATTAGCACATTTATTACGGAACAGGTAAAAGGGCCATATCTGATAAATATGGGTTTTGGGTGTGGCTTATACCGGAGTTACATAATATGAGCAGTTTTGGAGTACACGGAAGAGATGGTCACGAGCTTGATTTAAGGCTTAAAAGAGAATGTCAAAGAGAGTTTGAAAAGGAAAAAAGCCGTGAGGAGTTTATAAGGCTTATAGGAAAGAGCTATCTGGATGATTAAAGGCAAAAGAGGTGGAAAAGTGGAATACAGGTTTACGGTTTACGGAGTGCCTATACCAAAGGCAAGACCAAGGCTTTCAAGAGGAGGCCACACTTACACACCCGAAAGGACCAGGGAATATGAAGAACACGTTTTGAAATGCTTTTACGAGGTTTACAGGAAAGATTTAAGGCTTAAAGGACCCTTAGAAGTTTATATGAGGTTTTATTTGCCCATTCCCAAAGGTGATTCAAAGGTTAAGAGAAAAGCCAAGGAGGAAGGGATTATAAGACCTACAAAAAAGCCTGACTGTGACAACTTAATAAAGGCCGTTTCAGACGCTTTAAACGGTCATCTGTACGAGGATGACAGTCAGATAATAAAAGTATTGGGTGAGAAGTTTTACTCCGATAAGCCAAGGTGTGAGGTGGTTATTTATGGCAAGGATGAGCCAGAATGAAAAGATACTTAAATACATAAGAGATTTCGGGAGTATTACAAGTCTTCAGGCTTTTAACGATTTAGGAGTGACAAGGCTTTCGGGCAGGATTTACGACTTACAAAAAGAGGGTTACAGCTTTTACAAAAGGTTTGAGACCAGTAAAAACAGGTACAACGAGAATGTAAGTTATGTAAGGTATTTTTTGAAAGAACCCCGAAAGGGGGATGAAAAATGAAAGAAAGCAAAAACAGTTTTTTGTTGTATACGGAACAAAAAGAAGTAATAGACAAGCTTTCCGATGAACAGGCAGGACAGCTTATAAAGGCAATATACAAATATGCCAATGACGGAGAAATGCCTGAGCTTGAGGGGCTTTTGGATATAGTAATAATCCCCTTTAAGCAATGCATTGATAAAAACAACGAGAAGTACGAAGAAGTAATTAGAAAAAGAAGTGAAGCGGGAAAACTTGGAGGCAGACCGAAAGGAGAAGAAGTCGAAAAGCAAACAAAAGCAAAAAAAGCAAATGCTTTTTCAGAAAAGCAAACGAAAGCAAAAAAAGCTGATAATGATAATGTAAATGATAATGTAAATGATAATGATTTAAAAGATAAAGAAAAGCCTCCTACGGAGGCTGAAAGAAAGCCGAGGGCTTTCATAGCTCCCACCCTTGACGAGGTGCTCGCTTATTCAAAAGAATTTGAGGAACAGAGTGGCAAGGGGATTGATTGCGAGAGATTTATTGACTTTTACGAATCCAAAAATTGGATGGTCGGAAAAAACAAAATGAAAGACTGGAAGGCAGCCCTTAGGAACTGGGCAAGACAAGACGCACAGCTTAGACAGACGGGTGTCAAGGCTGTAAGTCCGCCTAAAGTCAACAGGTTTGTTAATTATTCTCAGAGGAATTGGGACTTTGAAGAGCTTGAGAAGATGGAAAGGGAAAAACTCCAAAGAGAGTTGGAAAATAAGGCTTTCGGAGGGTAAGAAGTGAAATACAAGAGTGTATGTGACAAGTGTATAGAGTGCAAGAAGTATAAAGCAGGGATGTGTTTTGGGTTACTTGAGTATTATTGGCGAGATTGCCCGAAAAAGGGAGGAGTAAAGAGATGAACAATGTAAACTTAATGGGAAGATTAACAGCAGATCCGGAGGTAAGAACATCTGCTGACGGAAATACAAAAGTAGCAAGGTACACATTGGCTGTAAACCGAAGATACAAAAAAGATGGTGAGGCTGATACGGATTTCTTAAATTGTGTTTGTTTCAACAAAGGAGCTGACTTTGCTGAGAAATGGCTTACAAAAGGTCAGCAAATAGCCGTTACCGGAAGGATACAAACGGGAAGTTACAAGAACAAGGACGGAGTGAACATAAAAACTTTTGACATTATCGTAGGCGAACAGTATTTCGCAGGGGGAAAGAGTGAATCACAAGAGGGCCAAAGTGGTTTTAGGGAGATGACGGAAAGTGAAGCCGCTTTTGATGATGATTTGCCGTTTTAAGGGCTTTAGGGATTAAAAAGAAAAGGGGTTACAAAAATGCAAAGAATCACGGCTGAACAAGTAAAAGAGTTTGAAGATCTTCACAAGAAAGGATATGCAATATCGGAGATAGCAAAAAAGACAGGAAGTTCAAGTTCCACGGTAAGATACTATGAAAATATGGACTTCAAGCTTAAACAGATAAACCTGACAAAGGAAGAAGAAAAAGATATACTTAAGGACTTCAAGGAGGGGATATCTCCCACAGAGATAGCACATAAGTTTGAAATACCAAGAGACAGAGTTTATTTTGTGTTAAGAAAACAAGGCGTTGAGAACATAGGCGGAAACAAGAAGGTAGAAATAGACAGGGATTGGCTTGAAAAAGGATACAATTCGGGAAGAAGTATAGAGTCTTTGGCCAAAGAAACAAAACATTCAACCAATACCATAAGAAAGTATCTGGACAAGTATGGGCTGAGAAAGATAATGAAAAAATACGAGGAAGAAGACAATGCCCAGTGGCAGTTGGAAAGCCTCAAGGAAAGCCTAAAGCTAAAGGCAGGGGACAAGATAACAATCAGGAGAAAAAGTTACACAGTAGAGGCTTTATACAAGTTCCACGTTCAATGCAAAAGCAAGAGTGGGTTTAAGGAGTGCTTTACTTGGGCAGATGTGGCAGGGTTTAACAGCAGGTATAGGGAGGGGTAAGCGAAATGAGAATCAAAGGATTTAATAAAGACTTAAAATGTAGAGGGTTCCAATTTGAAATTGGGAAAACTTATGACACAGGGGCAAAAGAAGTAAAAATTGGTGGGAAAGTTTAACGGACGAAAACAAAGAAATAATAAAATCTATTCCTAATTTTGACGCTAAAATATTTAAAGAAATAACAGAAATTGAGGTATGAAGATGATTACAGCTTTAGAATATTTTAAAATAAAAAAAAGAATGACTAAGGAATGCACTATAGGTTGCGGTGCTTGTCCTTTGTGGGATAAAAATGATGGTCTAACTATGATGTGTAAAAAATTTGAAATGAGATATCCTGAAAAAGCTATAGCGATTGTAGAGCAATGGGGAAAAGAACATCCGAAAAAGACATATTTATCCGACTTTTTAGAAAAATATCCAAACGCAGAGTTGGGAGGAAATGGAATACCTAAATATATTTGTCCATCAGGTTTGGGGTTTGAAAATATTGGTAAAAGAGAACAGTGTCATTATCGTTGTGTAGAATGTTGGAGTCAGGAATTGGAGGAGTGATAAGGGAATGATTGACGAAATGATTTTCGCAATAAAATTCTCTTTAATATTAGATTTTAGCTTATTACTAGTAATAATAAATTTTGGAATAATCTATTTAACAGGATACAAAATTTTTCTTTGGGTGAAAAAGCGGTCAGACAAAATGGAAGATAAATACTTAAACCGAAGAAGAGGAGAAGAATAATAAACTATTTCAAAAAAGGAAAAGGTTGAGGTGTGAAGATGACGGAGGTTGAAAGAGCAAGGCTTAAGGCGGATATTGCGAAGATTAAAGAATTCTACGGAGAAGGGCAGCTTAAAAAGGCTATTGAGGAGTTATTTGAGTTGATAAACGCCATTACGAATGATGACAAGGAGAACATCATCGAAGAGATAGCGGACGTAGAGATAATGATTTGTCAATTAAAGATGCTGCTTAAGTGTGAAAATAAAGTTGAAGAGATAAAAAGGTACAAGGTAGACAAGCAGTTAAAGAGAATGGAGAAGGAGAAGAATGAGGGTTTACAGGTTTGAAAAGAATTTAAAGATGATTTTGGCCCAAAGGGGGTTAAGTGCCGCAGAGGTTGCGAAGAAAATGGGAGTAAATCATTCAACGGTAAGTTGTTGGTGCAGTGGTCAATATACTCCGACCGTATTCAATGCCTTTTTATTAAGTGAGGCTTTGGGGATAGGGTTAGACGAGTTAGTTTGTGGAGAGGGTGGTAAGGATGAATTTAACACAAGCTCACAACAGAGCGTTAAAGAATGATTTAACTAAGATTACCTACAATAAAGTCAGGGATAAGTTGGTGCCACAGATAACGAGTGGGATGGCTGCCGCTTTCTTAATCGTACTACACGACAAATACGGATTTGGTACAAAAAGGCTTAATGAAGTTAAGGCACTGGTAGACAATCAATTTGACTGTATAATAGGGAAATATGCCACCATTGACGAAATAAAAGAAGTGGTTGAAAAGGATTTGAAGGTGAAGTTATAACAGGGGGCGGAGTATGACAGCAAAGCAGTATTTAAGTCGTATAAGAATTTTAGACATAAAGATAAATAACAAGATAAGCGAATTATCTATGTTAAAAAGCAAAAGTACAAGCTTACAGGCTGTTGTAATTAACGATGACAAGGTACAAACAAGCCCTGCTTTGGATAGGCTCGGTAATGATGTAAGTGATATTTTGGAGCTTGAGGAAGAAATACAGAAAGAGATAAAAAGATACAATGACCTTAAGCACAAAATAATAAACGAGATACACACCTTAAACAACAGGCTTTACATAGAGATACTTTACAAGCGGTATGTGGAATTTAAGAGTTTGGAGGAGATTGCCGTGGAGATGAATTATTCATATCAGTATATAAGAAAACGTCACGGGTACGCTTTATTAGAATTTGAAAAAACAGGCAACACAAAGCAACATCAAGATGTGATATTATAGTAGTGTAAAAATTCATAAATGTTTTAATCCCTCCTTCGAAGGCACCGAGAAATCGGTGCTTATTTTATTATAAAGGTGATTTAATGAAAAGATATGGGGTACCATACAAAGGAAGTAAAAACAAAATAGCTAAAAAGATTATTGATTATTTACCGAGTGCAACTAATTTTTATGATTTATTCGCAGGAGGTTGTGCCATAACAGATTGTGCAATGCAAGAAAATAAATATAAAAATTATATTATAAACGATATTGAAACAGATATTACAGAAATGTTTATAAAAGCAACAAAAGGAGAATATAAAAACGAAAATAGGTGGATAAGTCGAGATAAATTTTATAAATTAAAAGATATAGACCCATATATAAGATATTGTTGGAGCTTTGGAAATAATGGACGTGATTATATATACTCAAAGAATATTGAACCTTGGAAAAAAGCTTTGCATTATGCAAGGGTGTTAAATGATACGTCACTATTAAAAGAATTTGGTATTAATTCAGACGGTAGCAGAGCAGATATAAAAGCACATCACGAAGAATATAAAAATAAATATATTGAATGGCAGCTGAAAAAAGACAAAATAGACTTATGCCGTTCAAAGCAGAGCTTAGAGAACTTACAGAACTTAGATAGATTACAAAGTTTAGAGAGTTTAGAGAGATTAGAGAGTTTGCAGGGCTTAGAAAGCTTAGAGCGATTTAATGTGGATTATAAAAAAATAAAAATTAAACCCGATAGCGTTATATATTGCGATATTCCTTATAAGAATACCAATAAATATAGTACTAAATTTGATTATGAAAGATTTTATAAATGGGCGTGTGAACAAACGCAGCCTATTTTTATTTCCGAATATTGGATGCCAGAAGATAGATTTGAATGTGTACTTGAAATTAAAGCTCAAAGTACTTTGCAAAGTGGAGCAAAAAGCGTTATTGAAAAGTTATTTGTACCTAAGAAATAAAAAACAGCCCATATTAGGACTGTTCTTTCTCTTTGGGTTTACGCCAATTAATGTATTTACCTGATTTTATTCGCTTGTCAGCAGGTGGAACGGCATCGGAGGGAATAGCCCATTGATTGCCGATTTTTACGGCAGGGATACGACCTTGAGCAATAAGATGACGTATATTACCAGTATCCATATTAAATTTTTTAGCAAATTGTGTAACAGAAAGATATTCATTTTCTGACATTGTTTTTTACCTCCAAAATTATAAGTTTTATGAGCGTTAATAATGATAGTAACGTAAAAATGACAGTAATTATATTGACGGCCCTAAAATCTTTGCGAGGTAGAACATACTTAAAAACATATACGGAAAAAACGCCTGTAATAACAGTTAAAAAAGCAATCAATAAATGTTTTTTATTTGACATATTAATAACTTGAATGGTAATATAAAAGGGAAAGGGGATTTATATTTCCCCTATCTCTAAGCCGTTTACTTAATCCTTGGTGTGGTTTATGTATTCAACGGCTTTTTTTATTATCTCGAAGAGTAGCATTGCGGCGGTTGCCTCAAGAATATTTCGTATTACCTCTTTCAAGTTTTGCACCTCCTTATGTATATATAATAACACGAATTAGTGAGAATGTCAATATAAATTTAAAAATTATTTTATTTTTAGAGCTTTTATAAGCTCTTTTTTATTTGGATAAAGTGAAGTGAGATGAATGGCTAATGAAGATAACTTAAAAGTAAAACGAACTCCGCAGAAACGTCGAGAAAATGCGAGAAAAGCAGGCATAGCAAGCGGTAAGGCAAGACGTGAGAAAAAGACTATACAGACCATATTAACCGATTTTTTAAACAGTCCTTGTTCCGATATGGATCAGTTTAACGCATTGGCTCAAAAGATGGGCATTGAAACAAGCAAAAGCAAAAAAGAACTGTTTACGATTATATGTATTATGAATTCTGTTAAAAAGGGCAATTTGGATGATATAGAAAAGCTTGTGCATCTTATGGGTGAAGATATAGAGCAAGAGAAAAAGACATCAAATATACTACAGGGCATATTTGATTTATTAGGAGATAGTGATGAGTGAACCGATTAATTTTTCACCAAAGCAAAAATGGTTTATAAAAAAGCCGTTTACACATTGCTTAGACGTAGCAGAGGGAAGTCCGAGAAGTGGGAAAACTTTTGCGGCTACAGCACGTTACGCGGTTAATTTAATACGAAGCAGAGACCTAACACATCTTATAGTTGCGTATTCGCAGGAACAGGCATATAGGTTAATAATAGAGGGTGATGGCTTTGGGCTTTTGCACATATTTGACGGATACGCTGAAATGAAGCACGATGACAACGGAGACCATTTACTATTGCATTTGCCAAACGGTGATAAAAAGGTATATTACAAAGGCGGCGGAAAGGTAGACAGTAGAAAGAGCATTACAGGTCTTAGCTTAGGCTCGGTTTATTTTTGCGAGATAGACCTGCTTAACCAAGAGATGATACAGGAATGCTTTAGGCGTACCTTTGCCGCAAAAGACCGTTTCCATATAGCTGATTTAAACCCACCTTCGCCAATGCACCCTGTAATCAGTGAAGTGTTCGATGTGCAGGACACGGACTGGTCACACTGGACATTGGACGATAATCCGATTATTACCGAAGAGCGAAAGGAAGAAATCAGAAAAACCTGTGAAAAGAATACTTTTTTATATAAGCGAGACTGGTTGGGGGAAAGGACCATACCCCAGGGCGTTATATATTCTATGTTTGATATAAAAAAACATATTTTGAGATTATTTCCAAAAGCGAGAAGATTTGAAATGTTTTTCGCAGGTGACGGAGGTTTGACTGACGCTACATCAATAAGCTGTAATATAATAGCCGAATACAACGGTAAAAAATGCCTGTTTAGGGTAGCTAACTGGTATTATGACGGTGGCGAAAAGGCAATGAGTGAACAGGCACGGGAAATAATGCAAACATTTGTTCCTTATTGCCGTGGCAAGTTTGGAATGATGGAGAGTTGTTGGAAAATAGACCCTGCTTGTAAGGCTTTGAGAAAAGAGCTTGAATTATACGGAATAATTACAGACGGAGCGGACAACAACGCACACGATATAAAAGGCAGTCGTAAGGGTATAGACGTAGGTATTGAATATTTACAGTCTGCCATTGCTGACGGTCTTTTTTACGTTGTAGAGGATGATTTATACAGTAGTTATAATTTCGTGCGTGAGATTGGGCTTTATTGCGTTGATAATCTTGGAAAGCCTATAGACAAATATAATCACGCAATGGACGAAGCGAGATATGCCAATAACTACTTTTATAAAAATTATATATTAGCGTAGGGCGGTGAGAAATTGAAACCTATAGCATTTATCAAGGGAGTGTTGCAGAAAATGGGAGCAAACACGGGAATAGCAAAAGAATTTAAAGATATATTTGAGGTTGGAGGCGTACCTGCTTTCAACCAATTTTATTATTACGGGATATTTATTTGGAAGTATCTATATAAGGGCTTTTATAACGCTTGGCATTTAGTGTCTATTCATAGTATAGAACAGCCTATCGGAGTTGACGGCAAGCGTCAAAATAAAAGGGAAATGTTCAGGCTTAATCTTGCTAAAGCGGCATCACAGGAGCTTGCAGGACTTATATGGAGCGAGCAATGCTGCATTAATGTAAACGGCATAGGCTTTGAACCTACAGAGGAAGAACCTGAGGACAAATATCAGAGATTTATTAATAATGTTCTCAATGATAATAACTTTCATTCTAAAATGCAGGGGCTTATTGAACAGGCTATGGCTTTAGGTGGAGGAGCGTTTAAGGTTTGGTGCGAAAGCAAAAGGGACGAAAACGGCAACGAAATACCGGGAACGCAAAAAATAAAAATAGGCTACTGTATGGCTGACCAGTTTATTCCTACGAAATGGGATAATAACGGAGTACAGGAAGGTGTATTCATAGATAGACTGGCAAAGGACGGATATTATTATACAAGGCTTGAGTGGCACAAATGGAACGGTGAAACCTATGTTATTACAAACGATTTATTCCGTGCTGACAGGCAGAAAAACGGCTCAACGGAAAGTCAAGACATACTTGGTTATAGATATCCGCTTGAAGTTATATATCCGCTTTTAAATCCCGAAACAACTATATCAGGGCTTGAGCAGTCGCTGTTTAGCTATTTTAAAACGCCTATGGCTAACAATATTGATGACAATTCGCCTTTGGGTGTTTCGGTTTATGCCAATGCTTTATCTACCTTACACGCTATAGATATTTGCTACGATAGTTTTGTAAGAGAATTTCAGCTTGGTAAGAAACGTATTATAGTACCGGCGAGGGCTATAAGGACAGTAGTAGACCCAC
>ERZ1034928.246-NODE-246-length-32073-cov-8.770816_pt1 | contig 32073 bp, 51 predicted proteins | sample MGYA00520627_ERZ1034928 | MGnify/ENA primary metagenome ERZ1034928 (study PRJEB33766, sample SAMN09781755) | gut metagenome | biome: gut microbiome | host: Homo sapiens | place: Madagascar | study: EMG produced TPA metagenomics assembly of the PRJNA485056 data set...
CTACCAGGGCGCAGCATCCGCCACGGGCAACCGGGGCGCAGCATCCGCCACGGGCTACCAGGGCGCAGCATCCGCCACGGGCAACCGGGGCGCAGCATCCGCCACGGGCGACTTGGGCGCAGCATCCGCCACGGGCTACCAGGGCGCAGCATCCGCCACGGGCAAGGCAGGTGTGGCTCTCGCTGCGGGAAACGAATGTAAGGCAATGGGCGCGCTCGGCTGTGCGATCTGCTGCGTGGAGCGCGGCGAGTGGAACGGAGAAACGCATCCGATCGTCGCCGTGAAAGCAGCTATTGTAGACGGAGAAACAATCATGCCTGGCGTGTGGTACGCGCTGAAAAACGGAGTGTTTGTCGAGGTAGAAGAATGAAGAACAATGAAGAGTTGCGGATGTTTGGGGAGATTTCCCTGGTAATCGTGCTCGTGTTAGCAGTGCTTGATCTGTTGGTGATCGGGGTGGCGCGTGCGGCAAGTACAAGCACAGAGACCACCGAGGCGTCAACCCAGAACGTACAATCTGCCCCACTATCAGTAGATTTCAGCTATTTCCAAAACGATATAGAGGCAAAGCGGATGCCAATGACGCGGGAACTGGAGTATGAGATCGTGCCGATGGAAAATGAATACCCGGAGACGGGGCGGAACGATCTGGACGAGCTGCGCGGGTTTGATGGCGTGCTCCATAACTGCACCGTTACATACTACTGCTGCGAAAAGCGTCCGCACATCTGCGGCGGTGGGACTGGCAAAACCGCGACGGGCACAGACGTGACGGCGGGGCGGTCGGCGGCAGTCGATCCCAACGTGATCCCGCTGGGGGCGGAGATTTTTGTGGACTACGGCGACGGCGTGCTGCACAGCTATATCGCGGAGGACACGGGCAGCGCCGTGCTGGGCGGGCACATCGACCTTGCCGTGCAGACGCACGAGGAGGCGTTGGAGCTTGGAACAGCAGTCGCCACAGTCTGGTGGATAGAATGATTTATTATCCGTGCGATAATTGCCCTCGCAACGATTTGTGCCGCGGCGCAGGCTGCGACAAATGGAAATACTGGTTTTCGGCAATTTGGAGCGAATTACAGTGTAGCCGAAAGTGCCTCGTCGTAGTGACGATGGAAGAAGAAAAACGAGCGATGAATTACCGTGAATATGTCTTTTCGCACATATTCACGATGTTTTGGAGGTAAATATGCGTGATATTGACCTTGAGGATACCAGACTAGAACCGCCGGAGGAATCGCCTGTGGCGTGGTGCGCTGCCTGCGGCGGCGAAATCTACGCGGGTGAAATGATCCGCAAAGGTGAGGAAGGACGATTTCACAAAGAATGCCTATCTTGCTTCCTGCGCGACAAAATCGACGAGGACGAGCTCTTCGCACAGCGGATCGCTGACGAACTCGGATACGAGCTGGTAGAAGCATGAAAACTGGAAAACTTTACATCCCGACTGCTGCTCGCGTAACACTCAGCTTTGAAAAAGATCATATATGTTGTGCTTTTTGTCCCTGTTTTGAGACTTACAGCCGCGCGCAGTGCCGATTGACCGGTGAATACATCGTAGATAAATTTGGACGCGGATATTGGTGTCCACTAGAACTGGAAGGAGAATCAAATGAATATCCGAGAAAAGCTGACTTTGATTCAGCAGGAGCTAAAAGCTCCGAAGAGCCGGAAAAATAGCTTCGGCAATTACAATTACCGAAGCTGCGAGGACATCCTCGAAGCAGTGAAGCCGTTTTTGGCGCAGAGGCTTTGCAGTTTGACGCTCGATGATGAGGTCATCCTTGTGGGAAGCCGCACATACGTCAAGGCAACCGCTACGCTTGCCGATCATGAATCCAATGATGCAATCACGACGCACGCTTTTGCCCGCGAACAGGAGAGTAAAAAGGGCATGGATGAAGCGCAGATCACGGGCACGGCAAGCAGTTATGCAAGAAAATATGCGCTGAATGGTTTATTCGCCATCGACGACACCAAAGACGCAGATACCGACGAATACGCGGCGCAATGGAAAACCCCACAGAAAGAATCCGCTCCGAAAGAATCCGCTCAAAAAAAGCCCAAAGAGGGCCTGCCGTTTAAGTGCTCGGAGTGTGGAAGCGAGATCACCTCTGCAACATACGGCGGCAAGGCATGCACGCCACGCGCAATTGCAGAGCAGACGACCAAAAAATGCGGGCGCGCTTTGTGCTGGAACTGCTATATGAAACGGCAGTTTGCCGATACGGCAAAAACGGCAAATGTTTGATGTTACATTTACCGCTGCCGACTGGTCTATGGACGCGTTCGGCACATGGATACGGCTGAAAGTTGAATCTGTAAGCGCCGCGAAAAAGCTGCTTGACGAGCTAAAGCCCGGCAAAAAGTACTTTGCTTCGATCAAAGAGTGGCGGCAGAAGCGTAGTCTTGATGCGAATGCCTATTGTTGGGTGCTCCTGAATAAGCTGGCGGACAAACTGAATATGCCTGTCACCGACCTATACCGGCACTACATCCCGGATGTTCCAGAGAACAGCCAAATCGTCTGTGTTCCCACAGAGGCGGTCGAACGGCTTCAAAAGGGCTGGGAGCACAACGGCATCGGCTGGTGCACGGACACATTAAAAAGCAAGCTACCCGGCTGTACAAATGTCGTGCTCTTTTACGGCAGCTCGACATTTGACAGCAAGCAAATGTCCCGCCTAATCGAAATGATTGTCACGGACTGCAAATCTCTTGGAATCGAGACACTGACGCCGGAAGAGCTTGCGCGACTTGGGGAGGAATGGGGTGCATAGAGAAACCAAAGCAACGGGCATCCCGCAGAGCGTCAAAAGATTGGTATTTAATCGTGACTGCGGGCGGTGTGTCCTGTGCGGCGCACAGGGCGCACCTAACGCCCATTACATCCCACGCAGTCATGGCGGACGGGGTATCGAGCAAAACATCGTTACGCTTTGTTGCAACTGCCACAGGCGTTATGATCAGACGGCAGATAGATCGTGGATCAGGAATTATCTGCGTGGCTATCTGCGATCGCACTATGAAAACTGGAACGAGCAGGAACTTATATACAAGAAAGGAACATAAAAATGCTGAATCACATTGATCTGATGGGTCGGCTGACTAGAGACCCTGAATTAAGACATACGCAGGCTGGAAAGGCGGTCGCGTCGATTACACTCGCGGTTGAACGCGACTATACTGCACCCGGCGCAGAAAAAGAAACCGACTTCGTTGATGTTGTCTTATGGAGGAATGCGGCGGATTTTGCAAGCAAATATTTCAGCAAGGGACGGATGGCAGCGGTTGCCGGCAGGCTGCAAATCCGCAACTGGCAGGACAAGGACGGAAACAAGCGCCGCAGTGCAGAGGTTGTCGCAGACAGAATCTATTTTGCTGACAGCAAAAAAGAGACGGCTGAAACACAGGAATTTTCGGAAGTCACGGACGACGATCCCGATCTTCCGTTCTGAGGGCTGAAAAATGCCGAACAGAATCATAAAGGAAAGCATTTGCGACGACGAAAAAGTCGCGCAGCTAAAAGACTTCGAGTTTCGGCTTTGGATCGGGCTTATTACGCAGGCAGATGACGCGGGGCGCGGCGACGCCCGCCCTGCAATCATAAAGGGTCGTGTGTTCCCGCTGCGGGATCAGGTTACAGTCAGAATCATCTCTGACGGACTTCACGCGCTGGCGACCATAGGTTTGATTGACCTCTACAAAGTAGGCGGTCGGTTGTACTATGTGCTACCAAGCTGGTCTAAGCATCAGAGGATCAGGGACTGCAAGCCGAAATATCCAGCGCCGGAGGATGCAGACCGCGAAAATGACAATCCGCCGCAACTTGCGGCGAGTTGCGGCGAGTTGCCGCAAGTTGCGGCTCGCGCGCGCGATGAATCCGAATCCAATCCGAATCCGAATCCAATACAATTCGAAGAAGATAGCGCCGAGCCGCAAGCGGCATCCGCGCCGCCAGCGATCATATTGCCGCTGAACGATGGGACGGAATATCCTGTCTCCGTGGAGCAATGCCAAGAATGGGCGGGCTTGTACCCTGCTGTAGACGTGATACAGCAGTTGCGGAACATGAGGGGCTGGCTTGACGCGAATCCGGCGAAGCGGAAAACGAAACGCGGAATCAACGCTTTTATCGTCCGTTGGCTTGCAAAAGAGCAGGATAAAGGCAGGACAGCGAGCGCGCCTGTAGGACGAGCTGCAAAGCCGGGATACGGCGTGCAGACCCATCAGGGAGAACTTAGCGCGCTGGAACGCGCTGCCGTTGAGAAAATGCTGAAAGGAGGCACGCCATGAAGTGCCCTTGCACAAAGAGCTGCGCGAGGCGGAGCGCGACGTGCCGGCTTGACTGCGCGGCGTATCTGGAATACGCAGGCTACAAGATGGCGGAATATGCGCGCAATGCGGTGCACAGCAACAACACCGGCACGACGCCCGCGCAGGAGCGGCGGGTGCGCGAGCTGGGGAAGAGGAAGAAAGAGGGGCGGATACGGTGAGGGAGCTTACCCATCTGAGCCTGTTTTCCGGGATCGGCGGGCTGGATCTGGCTGCCGAGTGGGCGGGCTTTACCACAGTCGGGCAGTGCGAGTTTGCCGACTACCCTACAAAGGTGCTGGAGAAGCACTGGCCGGACGTGCCGCGCTGGCGCGATGTTCGGACGCTGACGAAGGAGAGTTTTTATGAGCGGACAGGACTACGAACAGTTGATGTTATTTCCGGCGGATTCCCCTGCCAGCCCTTTTCCGTGGCTGGAAAGCAAAAGGGAAAAGAAGATGATCGTTACCTCTGGCCGGAGATGCTCCGAGTTATCCGAGAGCTGCGCCCGTATTGCGTTGTCGGTGAAAACGTACCTGGAATCATCAAGATTGCCGCCAGGCAGGTGGTCAAGGATTTGGAGCGTGCAGGCTATCACGTCGTCGTGTTTAATTTTGAGGCTGCGGCTGTCGGAGCGTGGCACAGACGATCAAGAGTATTCTTCGTCGGAATCGCAGATGTGGCCGACACCGACGAGGATGGACTACGCAAAGGAGCGGATGCGGAGCACGCAGCAGAAAGCAGGCAGCCGACGCAGCCTGGATTTGCCGTCAGCGGTGAGGCTATGGCCGACGCCGCGTGCGAACGAATACAAGGACACGCTGCAGTCTGTGCCGCCGAGCAGGCAAAAGAATCCGGGCAAATGCAATCTGACACAGGCCGTGGCGATGAAAAAACTGTTTACGACGCCCTGCGCGGCGGGTGCGGTGGGATCACACGGCGGCAACAATCACAGGAGTTTGCGGACGGATGTTGCTGGGCAACTGAACCCAGCGTGGGTAGAGTGGCTTATGGGGTTTCCAATCGGGTGGGCAGACTTAAGTGCCTAGGAAATGCGGTAGTGCCGCAGCAGGCGTATCCGATATTCCGGGCGCTGCGGGAAGAAATGGAGGAAGAAATCCTATGACGGGAAAAGAGATCGTGCAGGCGCCGCGGTGTCGGGCTAGACATGAGAAAGCCGAGAACGAAGGATGTAAGAAATGCCCGTATTGGGCGCCGGAGGGGCTTGAAGAATGGCAAAAACTGTGCGGGTGGGCATCGTGCAAGGTGTACCAGATCATTTCTGATGCCGCGGATGCGATCGAGCGCTTGACCGCCGAGAACGCGAAGGCAGAAGCCGAGAGGGACGCGCTGCTTGAGCAGATAAAAGCGAGGCGCTCGTGTTCGGATTGTAAGCATTTCGACTACTGCGAATTTTATGATGCGGCTGTCATCCACTGCATGAACTGTGTGACGAAAAATTGTCCATGTCACCAATGCGTCAATTCCAGCCGCTGGGAATGGCGCGGCTTGCCGAAAACGCCGGAGGGAGGAGACAAGGCTGATGCTTGATATTTGCCCAATCTCGCTCGCGGAGGCAAATGCGTTTGTAGAAGAACATCACCGTCATCATAAGCCGGTCGTTGGACATAAATTTTCCATCGGCTGCACAGACGGAGAGAAAATCGTAGGCGTGGCGATCGTCGGAAGACCCGTTGCACGGTATCTGGATGATGGATGGACGCTTGAGGTAAGCCGCTGTTGTACAGACGGAACTCGAAATGCCTGCTCTATTCTGTATGCCGCTGCATGGCGCGCCGCCCGGGCGATGGGCTACCACAAACTGATTACTTACATTCTGGATACGGAGCCGGGGACAAGCTTAACGGCGGCTGGATGGAAGTGCGTCGGACAGGCTGGCGGGCTTCGCTGGACGGGAAAGCGCAGACCAGAGGTAGACCTGTGCCCGGCGCAGATGAAAATTCGTTTCGAACGGGAGGAAGAGGAAACGTAATGGAACGACTGACACAGCGGATTAAAACCGGGGAAGTCCTCATGGCGTCAGAGCACGAGGAAAAATACACGACGGAAGAATGGATTTGTATGCTGCAGGATCGTCTCGCCGACTACGAGGACTCCGGCGTGACGCCGGAACGGGTTGTTTGGATGAAAGAAGTCATCGAAATTGCGTTTGACCATGATAAATCCAGAGTCGAGCGCGCGCACGATCTACACGTGGCGGACAAAGAGGGTCGCGTGGTGGTGCTGCCGTGCAAGGTGGGGGATACGATTTATTTCGCTCATGCTCATCCTATTCTCCAGTATACGGTCACGGGATATGATATGGGAAAAGCAGGTATCTTGCACGTTCGCAGCAAGCACGTTGATAAAGAAACAGGACAAACATTTAATTTTACATTTAGCCAGAAGGTCATTGGCGACACGGTATTTTTGACCCGCGAGGAAGCAGAGCGGGCGATGGAGGGACAGAAAAATGATTGAGATGCACTGGGTGATTTTTGTGCTCGCGCTGCTGGTGTGCGGTGTGATCGGATGGATGGTGCGCGGCGGTTGCGACAGGCGGAGAAGAGAGGCGGAAAAGGAAAATGAGGAGATACTGGAGAGGTGGAGCGAGAGCTGCACAAAGCGCAGCACAGAGCACAGAGAAGTAGTCACGCTGAACAGAGATTTCCACCTCACAAGAGAGGAGCTTGCAAATTTAAAGGGCGCAGCGGCGTGGCAGATGGTATCAAGGCAGGCGGCGTATCAGTTTTATGCCGATGAGATCCGCAATTTGATTGAGATCAAGGAATCCTATGATCCGCTGCGGGATGTGATGGAATACAGGACGTTTTTGCGGGTGCTGCTGCCCGTGAAGGAGGAAAAATGCAAGGGGATCGAATGAAGAACTGGATGTATTCGCTCCGGGGGGCGCGGGCAGATCAGGATGCCGCCGTGCTACTTATCGTGCAGGCACATTGAGCACCGCGAGAATTACGTTTACCCGTGGCGCTGTCTGCTGGAAAAGGGCGAGCGGCTTTCGGCGGAGGAGCTGAGAGATCGCGTGAACGATGGACCGTGCAAGCGATATGAAAGGATGGAGGGGAAAAAGGATGGATGAAAAGAACTATATGATGGGGCTTTATCAGCAGCGTCCACGCGTGGGAATTGAAATGAGCGGTGTTCTGTCTTACACGGAGGATTGTCTGATATGCAACTCGCAGGACATTATCAAAACGGTCATGGATGGGGTGGAAAAGCTCAAGCCGAAAAAGGACTGGAACGGGGGATTCGCGGGGCGCGTTGTGGTCACGGTGGAGCTGCTGGGCGATTTGGAGGAGAAGCCGTGAAAATTTACATTGCCGGGAAGATCACGGGCGACCCGGAGTATCGGAAGAAGTTTGCCTGCGCAGCGCGGCAGGTGGAAGCATTTGGACATATAGCTTTGAATCCGGCGGAGCTGCCGGAGGGGATGACACCAGAAGAGTATATGCGCATTTGCTTCGCTATGCTCGATGTCGCGGATGAGATGTGGTATCTGGCGGATGCCGCGGACAGTCCCGGCGCATTTCTGGAAGTGCAGTATTGCCGGTACGTCAAGAAACGAGTTCGGAGGCTTTCGGAAGCAGTGGAGGAGGGAAAATATGAGACACATCCTTGCAATTGACCCAGGCAATGTACAGAGTGGATACGTTCTGGTCGAGCACGACGGAGAAGAGATTCGCCGCGTTCTGGAAGTTGGTAAAATCGACAACATAGATGTTTTTCGCGTGCTGCGGACAAGCATTTCCCCTGACGGCGTAGATGTCGTGATCGAAATGATTGCGGGCATGGGAATGCCGGTCGGGCAGGAGGTATTCGACACCTGCTTCTGGATCGGACGGTTTTGGGAGGTAGCGACGCTTGCAAGCGGCGTCCGCAATCTGAAAAAGATTTTCCGGCGAGAAGAGAAGCTAAATCTGTGTGGAAGCATGAATGCAAAAGACGCAAATATCCGGCAGGCGCTCGTAGACCGATACGCGCCCGGACAGCCGAACTATGGCAAGGGAACAAAGAAGAACCCCGGTTTCTTTTACGGGTTCTCGGCGGATATGTGGGCGGCAATGGCGGTTGCTGTGACGTATTTCGATAAGTACATAAAGGGGGTAAAACTGTGAAAGGTCTTGCAAAGCGTATCCGAAACAGCAATCAGCAGTATTTTGACGCTGGTGTCACGGCTGGAGCACAAAAGATGTGCGATCTTTTTCTGGTGGCGCTGCACGAATCCGGCTTGATTCGCACACCGGCAAAGGCAAAAGAGCTGATGGCGCTCGTCAACGATCTGGATGCAGAATACGGTATCGCGTGGAAAGGCGAATCGGAATCCGACGAGGCGATTGCAAAAATCGACTATGTCCTGAAAAAACTGTGCGGAGACGCATTCCAGCCGTTTTTTGAGCGGAACGATTTGATTTTGGACTGGTGGGAAAGGGGTGGAAACCGTGGAGCAAATTAAAGGCGCGAAATATGACGACGGGAAGCTCAGACTATCGCTTGTGCCGCCGGAGATCGTCACGGCGGTAGCCGAAGTGCGCGAGTTTGGAAAAAGAAAGTATGCGGATTCCGAGGACTGGCGCAGCGTACCGCGCGAGAAGTGGCAGGAGGCGCTTTTGCGCCACGTTCTGGCGATGTGGAATAATCCGCTGGCGATCGACGAAGAAAGCGGCTTGCCGGTTATCTGGCACGTTGCAACGAACGCCGCGTTTTTGTGCGCAGCCTACAGAGATGAGCTTTCGGACGAACGCAGAAAATCCACTGTGAAAGCACAGATGTTTGCACGAAACCCAATCGCAGAAGCCGAACAAATGTGCAATTGCCAGAGGCTTCAGCCATGAGCACGCCGCGCTATATCTGGTGGAGTTACGCCAAAGGCATGATCCGCGGATATAAAGGCGGCGTCCCGCTGCCGGAGAAGGACTATGCAGCGGTAGACGCGGCTGTTGAGGATACCAAGCAGATGCCGGACGGCGCGGCGCGGCTGCGTATGATTGAGCTGGTACTCTGGAAGCGGACACACACATTGCAGGGCGCGGCTATGGCGGTTCACGTCTCCGAGCGCACGGCACAGGAGTGGCACAGGCAGTTTATCCGGCTCGTGGGAGAAAAGCGGGGGCTTTTATAGCAAAAGTTTGCGTCCCAGAGCCAAAAATATATCGTACAATGGGGAGCGTAGAGGAATAAACTCTGCGCTCCTACTTTTTAATACAAAGGAGTGGACGACGCGATAACGGGGTGGCAATATGGCTGCAAGACTGACAGACCGACAGAAAAAGAAAATACTGGCAGATTATGTGCAGCTTGGTAGCTATAGCGCCACGGCGAAAGTAAATGGCTGCGCCCTGAACACTGTAAAGAAGTTAGTGCAGGCTAATGCAGATATTGCAGAACTGTGCATTCGGAAAAAAGAAGAGAATACCGTTGACATCCTGAACTACATGGAGAGCCAAAAGGACGTTGTATGCCAGATCATCGGGAAAGGGCTGACGGCACTGAACGATCCAGAGAAGCTGGCAGCGTCAACGCCGAGCCAGATCACAACGGCGATAGGAACGCTAATTGACAAGTGGACGGCGATAAGCGGTTCGCATGCCGACACAGCAAAGGACGACGCACTGAGCCAGAGTCTGCGCGAAATGGCGGAGGGGCTAGAAAGCGATGCTTAGTGCAAAACAGCAGAAAATCATGGCTTTCCCGTATAGCAAATACGACGCACTTATTTGCGATGGCGCTGTGCGATCTGGTAAGACTTCTATTATTATGTGGTCATTTGTCAGATGGGCGATGGAGAACTTCAGCGGGCAGCGCTTTGGTGTGTGCGGGCGCACGGTGGATAGCTGCACAAAGAACATAATCGTACCGTTTACGGCGATGAGCCTTGCGAAGGAGCGATATATCATCCGATGGCGGCGTGGTGATAAGGTCATGGAAGTGCGGCGCGGCGCTGTGACGAACTATTTTGAAGTGTTCGGCGGCAAAGACGAAGCGAGCTACACGTTGATTCAGGGTCGAACACTGGCGGGCGTTCTGCTGGACGAGGTAGTGCTCATGCCTCGCTCTTTTGTGGAGCAGGCGCTTGCTCGATGCTCTGTGGACGGCGCAAAACTTTGGTTTTCTTGCAACCCCGGCAGTCCTCACCACTGGTTCTATCAGGAGTGGATAAAGCGGCACAGAGAACGGAACACGCTTTACCTACATTTCGAGATGCGGGACAACCCCGGCTTGAGCGAAAGGACGCTCGAAAGATACGAAAATATGTACGCCGGGATATTCTATGATCGATATGTGCGCGGACTGTGGGTCGCTGCCGAAGGCGTTGTTTACAAGGACTTTGCAAACGGCACAGAAAAGTATCTGATTGACGACCCTCTCAAATGGGCAAGGGAACACAATACAAGGTTCTCCGTTATTTCTATTGGCGTTGACTTCGGCGGCACAAAGTCCGCGACAAAGCTTCAGGCGACAGGCATCACGAGGGACTTTTGTGTTATTGCTTTAGAAGAAGAGTACATAAAAAACGAAGAAATCGACCCCGACGCGCTGAACCGGCGCTTTGCCACGTTTTGCAGGCTGATAACGGCGAAGTACGGATACAGCCAGACACGGGCAGATAGCGCGGAAACGGTTTTGATTCGAGGACTAGATCATACGGCGCAGAAGCAGAATCTTGGAACGCAAGTCAAGAACGCGCTGAAAATGCAGATCACAGACAGAATCAGACTGGTTGTGCTGCTGATGAAGCAAGGCAGGCTCAAGGTGTCTCGGAACTGCCCGCATTTGATCGATGCGTTTCAATCAGCAGTTTACGACCCGGATAAGTTCGAGGACGAGCGCCTTGACGATGGAACATCCGATATTGATAGCCTTGACGCATTTGAGTACAGCATAGAGCCTTACTATAAGGAGCTGGAACGCGCCGGGCATACGATAGGACGGTGAAAGAGTGAACATACGCAGAGCATTAAAGGAGCTGGGCTACGATACAGTTGGCATTGATTTCTACGATCTGATCGGCGTGTGGGGAGACTGGTACAAAGGGAATGTCGAGGACTTCCACAGCTACACGGTATGGAATGGCATTGAAGAATTGGAATGCCACAGATATTCCGTAAGCATGGCGAAAAAGGTTTGCGAGGATTGGGCAAACCTTCTGATGAACGAGCGCGTAAACATCACGCTCGAAGGGAAAAAGGAACAGGATTTCGTAGATGCTATTCTCCTGGAAAACAATTGGGAAGTAAAATCGAACGAATCGCAGGAGCGCAAAGCTGCGCTTGGCACTGTCGCGTATGTTCCTGTCATCGAGGGGATGTCTATCAACCCGTACACTTCCGAGATCGTTGATTCTGGACGTATCCGTATCAACTACGTCAGCGCGAAAAACATTTATCCACTGACATGGGACAATGGGATCATCAGGGAGTGTGCGTTTGCCTCTACAAAAAAGGTAGATGATACAGAATATACGTACATTCAGGTGCATCGTTTGAATGGCGGCGAGTACGACATTGAGAATCACTTGTACGATTCGGAGGAAGTTCCGCTGACCAGCGTAAAGGGATTTGAAACGATCCCGCCTGTTATCCACACGGGGAGCGATAAACCTCAGTTCGTCATCGACCGGCTGAATATCGCGAACGCCGACGAAAGCAATCCACTCGGCGTGGCGGTGTTTGCATACGCCATTGACCAGCTCAAGAGCATAGACATCACCTACGATAGCTATGTAAACGAGTTTGTACTCGGTAAAAAGCGTATTGTGGTGCAGCCGGAGGCGACAAAGAGTGTTGACGGTCGCCCCGTGTTTGATAAGCGCGAGACAGTGTATTATGTTCTGCCGGAAGACAGGGGAAGCAAAGGAAGTATCTTGCAGCAGGTCGATATGACGCTGCGCACGGCAGAGTTTAACACTGGTATGCAGGATATGTTCAACATCCTGTCCAGCAAGTGCGGATTCGGTGAGAATCATTACAAATTCAATCAGGGAAGTATCGCCACAGCAACGCAGGTCATCAGTGAGAATAGCACCATGTTCCGAACAATTAAGAAGCACGAGATTCTGCTTGAACAGGCTGTGAAAGAGCTTTGCAGGACACTGCTACGCATGGGGAATAGGTACATGGAAGCGGGGCTGAACGAGGATGTACAGATTTCCGTCGACTTTGACGATTCTATCATCGAGGACAAGCAGACGGACTTCCTGCGCGATATGCAGCTTCTTGACGCTGGCATCATGAACGACTGGGAGTTCCGTATGCGCTGGATGAACGAGGACGAGGCGACCGCAAAGGCTGCGCTCCCAAAAGCGCAGGACATGGTTAAAGAGCCGGAGGGCGAGATAGAGTGAGGTGATGTACGGTGAAAAAGTATCCGTTCTCACCTGCTATGTTAGATGCACTTCCAGAAGAACTGGCAGAGCTGTTCCGAAGCCTGGAGGATACGCTTCTTGACGAGATTTGCAGTAGGCTTCCGCTGAAAGATCAATTAAACGAAGTCACAGTAAACGCGATCCGTGCGTTAAGAACGCACGGAATTGACACGAAGGACATCAAGCGTGCGATTCAAAAGACGGCGGGCATCAGCGAAAAGAAGCTGGACAAACTGTTTGACGATGTTATAGCCAGAAACCAGAAGTATTACACAGAAATTATCGACATGGCAGGGCTGACACAGCCCGATATACTGGTGAACGCTGCGACAATCGAAGCAATCAGAGCGCAGACGCTTGATGAGTTCCATAATATCACGGCTTCTATGGGATTCCTGGTGGACAAAGGCAGGACGATGCTCCCGCCTGCGCGTGCATATCAGTGGGCGTTAGATTCTGCTGTCATGCAGATTCAGAGTGGGGCGATCAGTTACAATCAGGCAATCAAGTCTGCGGTGTGGCAGCTTGCAGGTGGTTTGAAAGTCGTGAACTACGAAAGCGGACACGTTGACCAAATCGACGTGGCTGCGCGCCGAGCTGTGATGACGGGTGTAAATCAAATCTGCGATCAGTACACAAATCAATCTGCGGAATATCTGAACACCCGGTACTTTGAAATCTCCGCTCATTCCGGCGCGCGCGACAAACCCGGTCCGTCTCCGTGGTCGTCACACAAGGGGTGGCAAGGCAAAGTTTACTATCAAAGCGAGAACGGCGAGCCTGACCCACTGGGGTTGTATGATGATCTTGTGGAAATGACCGGGTACGGATACGTGGATGGTCTCACTGGAGCTAACTGCCGTCATCACAAATATGCCTTTATTCCCGGCGTGTCCGAGCGCACCTACACCGATGAGCGGCTTGCTCACATTGATGACGGCTTGGGCTGTACATTCGACGGTAAGACCTACACTGCATACGAGGCGACCCAAATGCAGCGCCGTCTCGAACGGCAGATCAGAGCGCAGAAAAGGCTAAAAAATGCTTATAAATCCGCCGGATTATCCGAAGATGCGACCGCTGCTAATATTAAACTGCGGCGGCTGAATGACAAATATCGGGAGTTCAGCAGGGAAGCGGGATTGCCAGAGCAGAGAGAAAGGATAAAAGTTCTTACCGATGGGGAGATAACGGACGATAGTCGCTTTGCCCCACTGAGAGAATATGCTGGGGAATGGAAGATAAAGGAAAGACTTTCTGACCGACAATACGTTATTGATGTTGGAAAACCGCAGATCGCTGGAGCAAAGCAGCACTTTTGGGAGAATCTTGAAACGAGAGTGGACAGAAGTGGCTTGAATCTGGACGCTGCGCAGAATATAATCGATAATAACAGATTAACTCTGTACCAAACAGACCGGCAAACACTTAAATTCCTTGCAGTAAACGGATATGTAATGTTAAACATGAAAAATGAAATCGTGACCGTTGTGCCGGAAAAACTCCGTAAGAAGTACCGTGATTATTTGGAGGGTAAATGAAATGGCAAGAAGCCCTATTGCAAAACATGACTGTCCTCTGTATGGTCGAGAAACGATTTGGTCAGAGTGCGTGGAGGTTCAAGAGGTCCGCGAGGACGAGATGGATGCTAAATGGCTGAGAGAACCGTTTGATATGGACAAGGCAAACAATGTTTGTGAAAAGTGCAGATGGTACATTGTAAGTGGCAGAGAATGAGGTGCTTACATGATCGATGAAAAACTCAAGGCAGCAATTGAACAAGCTCTTGCCAAAGGCGCGCGTGTGCAGCTTAAGCAAATGAAAGATGGCAGCGTCAAGGCACAAATCATCAAGGCAGAAGAGATTAAAAAATAAATGGAATACCCGTAGCGCAATCGAGCGCGCGGATGTGGCACGATGAGCCAACTGACTACGATTTTGTAGCCGGTTGGCTCTTTTGTTTTTAGGTAAAACCCGCGAAGCATTGCGGTTTTTATACAATCTATCGCCGCGACGAACTGCGGACAAAGGAAAGGAAGATAGAAATGGCATTGACCAGAAAATTACTGAAAGGCATGGGACTCACCGACGAACAGGTGGACACCATCATTGAAGCACATACCGATACCGTAGACGGCTTGAAGGCTGATGTCAGCAAGTACAAGTCTGATGCGGAGAAACTGCCCGACGTTCAAAAGCAGTTGGACGACCTCAAGGCGGCGGGCGATGGCGGATATAAGGAGAAGTACGAAAAGGAACACTCGGATTTCGAGGCTTATAAATCCGGCATCACAGCAAAGGAAAGCAAGGCGGCAAAGGAAAAGGCTGTTCGGGCTTACTTTGAAAGCAAAAATATCACAGGCGCAAATCTCGATCTTGCCATGCGCGGCTGCGGCGAGGAAATGACCGCATTGGAGATGGAAGGTGAGAAGATCAAGGACACAAAGAGCCTTGATGCACTTATCGAAGGGACTTACAAGGGCCTTGTCTCCAAACCTTCTGTCCGTTTGGACATGGGCGCGCGTCTCGACAACGGCGACAAACCGATGACGAAAGACGAGATCATGCAAATCACAGACAGAGCGGAGCGGCGCGCTGCAATCGCCGCAAATATGGATTTGTTTAGAAAAGGAGACTAAAAATGGCTGCTGATCCGAAACTGATTAAGAAAGCTGACTTCGCGCGCGTGCGCGAGATCGAATTTACCGAAATGTTCGGCTATTCCATCAAGAAGCTTATGGAAGCGCTGGGCGTTACCCGTAAGATTTCCAAGCAAGCTGGCACGGTACTCAAGAGCTACAAGGCGACCGGCACGCTGGAAAGCGGCGTTGTGGCAGAGGGCGACACCATCCCCCTGTCCCACTACAAGACCGAAGCTGTGAACTACAAGGAGATCACGCTCAAGAAGTGGCGCAAAGCTACCTCTGCTGAGGCTATCACCGATCGCGGCTACGATCAGGCGGTGGAAATGACCACTGACGAGATGCTGAAGGATGTTCAGAAGGGCATCCGCAAAGGCTTTTTCGACTTCCTCGCCACCGGCACTGGCGCTGTGAGCGGCAAGAACTTTCAGACCGTGCTTGCGCAGGCGTGGGGCAATTTGCAGGTGCTGTTTGAGGACGACGAGATCGGCGCTGTATACTTCATGAACCCGCTGGACGTTGCGGATTACCTGTCCACTGCCAGCATTACCGTGCAGACCGCTTTCGGTATGTCTTATGTGGAGAACTTCCTCGGTCTCGGCACTCTCATCATGAACGCCAGCGTTCCGAAGGGCAAAATTTACGCCACCGCCAAAGACAATATCGTGCTGTATTACATCCCTGTGAATGGCGCTGATCTCGGCGAGGTGTTCGACTTTACCACCGATGCTACCGGCTACATCGGCATCCATGAAGAGCCTGATTACACAAACATGACCGCATCCGATACCGTTATCAACGGCATGGAGCTGTTTGCTGAACGCATCGACGGCGTAGTGGTGGGCACTATCGACAGCGGCACGCTGGGTACTCTGACCGTTACTTCTGCGGCTGGCAGCAAGAGCGGTGATACAAAACTGACTGTTTCCCCCACCAAAGCCGCAGCGGGCAACAAGTACAAGTATGCTACCGACGCAACGACCGCCCCGACCGTCGCTTACGGCGATAACGTCGCCGCGTGGAATGACTGGGACGGCAAGAGCGACCTGACTGTTGCGACCGGGCAGAAGATCGCTGTCGTTGAATGCGATGGTAACTATCACGCAATCAAGAGCGGCAACGCGACCGTGACCGCAAAGTAACTCAAGGAGGGCGCTGATGACTTACGCAGATTTTGAATATTACTCTGGCACTTACATGGGCGCTGTGAGTGAAACCGATTTTCCGCGTCTTGTTGTCCGTGCCAGCTCTTTCCTCGATTACTACACGCAGAATCGCGCAAAGGACAATGCCGACCTCGATGCGGTAAAAATGTGCTGCTGCGCCCTGGTGGACAAGTATGCCGTAATTGACGCAGCGCAGGCTCTTGCGACAAAGCGTCTGACAGATGCATCCGCAGCAGACGCAGAGATCAAGAGTGAAACGGTCGGCGGCTATTCCAGGACGCTTGTGACAGGCGGAGACGCTGCGGTCTCCGCCCTGTCCGCAACGGACAGCGCGAGAAAACTGCTTGCAGATACCTGCAATGAGTATCTTGCACATACTGGCTTGCTGTACAGAGGAGGATGCGGATGTATGCGCCCCACACTGTAACGGTCTACAACGTTACGCAAAGCACAGACCAGGCAACGTTTGAGGATAAACAGGAAACGCATATCACGGTGATCCGCGGTGTGTTTTTTGAAGCGTCCAAAGCCGTCAACGTGCGCGAGAGCGGGCTTGTAGGCGCGGACGCGGTCAACCTGTATATCCCGTTCTCCTCTCCCGCTGTTGACGGCGTGACGGGCGTTGCAAAGCGCTTTGTGCGCCCGCAGGAGTTCTGGCGCGCTGCGGATAAGACCGAGCTGTGGACACTTTCGACAGACGGAAACGGCGGCACGACCATTTTCATAAAGGGAGAAGTCGTCGAGCCGAATAAGACCGTGGAAACAATCGAAATGCAGTACGACGATGTGTACACAGTCACGAAGGTTGACGAGAAGGACTTCGGCAGTGTGGACATGAGACATTTTGAGGTCGGGGGCGTATGAGATTCAGCGTAAAAACGGCGGGGTTTGAAAACTTACAGATCAAACTCGCCGAGGGCTGCGCGCGGGCAAAGCACGCCGTGGCGGAAGAGATCAGAAGCGACACGGCGCCATATGTCCCGGTCTTGACTGGGTCTCTGGATACACGCACACGCGTCGTTGACAACATGGTCATTTATCCAGGTCCGTATGCGCAGTTTTTGTACTACGGCAAAGTCATGGTAGACCCGGAAACGGGCAGTACATACGCGCCCAAGGACGGAATAAAGGTAGTGACCGACAAAAACCTCGTTTTCAACAAATCAGAGCACGCGCAAGCACAGGCATTCTGGTTCGAGGCGTCGAAATCCGAAAACCTCGACAAATGGATTCGAATTGCAGAAAAGGCGGTGAAGCATGAGTACGGATAAGCCACGCGTTCTGGTATCAGCGGAGGAGGAGGCAGACATTTCTCGGATGCTGATGATCTGGATCAACACCTTTTCTGACAAAGATATGCTGTTTGTCAACTATGAGTTCCTTGCTGCCGATTCTGCCGGCATGGCACTCTCGACTATCCCCGGAACGTACATCACACGGCGCTATATCCTCGGCGGGCATGAGGCGGAATATCAATTCAAGATTATTGCCCGTATTATCCCCGGAAACGGAGCAAGCAACGGAAAGCGCCTGAACGCCGACGCGCTGCTCAACAGGCTCGGCGATTGGGCGACAGAAAATTACCCCGACCTCGGAAAGAACATCCACGTCCGGCGTGTGGAGATCGCAAGCCGCGCGGCGATGTTTGCCAAATATGAGGGCGGAACAGAAGATCATCAAATCCTTATGAAACTGACATATGAGGTGAAATAACTATGGCAGATATGACATTTAACACCACAGCCGGTCAGACCATCGACAGAGAGATGCTGCTCGCGTGCCTTAACACGGGGACAGAATCCGCACCGACGTGGTCTCCCCTCGGCACACGCGTAACGGAATCCAGCGTGGAATACGACTGGCAGGAGGAATCCAACAAGGACATCCTTGGCAAGACGAGAAACTCGGCGAAAAAGCCGATCCAGAAGCAGACGTTTGACCCCGCAGAACTTGACGCAGGCGACGCTGCGGTCGTGAAAATTTGGAATATTGCGATCAAGGATCAGGACGCAGCGGCGCTGGCAAATCAAGATGTGCTGATTGTGCATCTTTACGCCGGGACAGCTAAGACAGCCGTGTTTGCGGAACGCTACTCTTCCTGCATGGTTAAGCCCTCCTCGCTCGGCGGCGAGGGTGGCGGCTTTATCGGAATGCCGTATGACGTCACATACGGCGGCACGCGGACGATCGGTACAGCCTCTGTCGGCGCGGGCGGTGCGATCACGTTTACCCCGGATAATGAGTAAGGAGTGAGATCATGGCTGAAATCAGATTTGACACTGGCGTTGTTGCGTTCGACCTGAACGGCAAAACGACCATCGAATTTAACCCGACTGACAGCGTCATCGTGGAGAAAATCTATAACACGTTTGACGAGCTGGACAGAAAGCAGGAGGCGTATAAAGCGGAGGTCGAAAAGTGCGCAAACAAGCGTGAGATTTTCGACATCGCTCGCCGGAGGGATGAAGAAATGCGCGACATCATCGACAGCCTGTTTGGCAAGCCTGTTTGCGCTGACCTGTTCGGCAACATGAACATTTACGCGCTGGCAAACGGTCTGCCTGTCTGGTGCAATCTGATGTTAGCTGTGATCGACCAGATCGACACAACGTTTAGCCGCGAACAGAAAGCCACCAATCCGCGCATTAAGCGTTATACAGAGAAATGGAGGAAGTAAACTATTCCCTCCCGACCTCGGTTGAGGTAGGCGGAAAAGAATACCCGATCCAGTCAGATTTTAGAGCGGCGCTGGACATCCTCGCCGCTCTTTCTGACGGCGAGCTGGACAAGCAGGACAAGGCTGAAGCTGCTCTGGCTATCTTTTACCCAACGCTTGAAGAAATGCCGTATACGGACTATCAGGAGGCGTTGCAACAGTGCTTTCGGTTCATCGACTGCGGCGAATCCCCACGAGAGGAAAAGAAGCAGCCGACGCTTATGTCGTGGTCGCAGGATTTCAGCATGTTCATTGCGCCGATCAACAGAATCGCCGGGTGCGAGGTGCGTGCGCTGGAATACCTGCACTGGTGGACGTTTATGTCCTACTACCGCGAGATCGGAGACTGCCTCTTTTCGCAGGTGGTCTCCATCCGGGATAAAAAAGCACGCGGTAAGACGCTGGAAAAGCAGGAAAAGGAGTTCTATTGTCGCAATCGCGATTTGATCGACCTGAAAACGACATACACCGAAGCAGAAAAGGATGTGCTCGCGGCGTGGGGTCTGAGAAAAGAATAGCCGCCATACGGCGGCTACGCTCAAATTATGCGAAAAATGTTAACTAAGGCAAATAAGACTCCGAGAATTATCAGGACAATCCCAAGCACCGTGTTCTGCTTCCGAGTTGGCTTTTTCACATACGGCGTCCTTCTACCGTTCCACAGTTCGACTTCGCCGGTCTTCCCAATCCGCACTGTAAAAAAGGCATTTTCCTGCTCTTCTTGAATCTTAACAAGATACGGTTTGGATGGCTTTCCGTATTTGTAAAAGGTAATCAGGTGCTGTCCCGGTAAAGCTGGGATGCGTAACACGCCACCATTGCTTAAAGAGCCGACGGGCTGCCCGCTCATCACAACAGAAAGGCAAATGGCGCTTCCGAGAGAATTAGGCTCTCTATATAGTTCAACAACACACTCGCGCATTTCCATCCTCCTAACTCATTTTGGCAATGTAAAAACCAAAGAAACTCATATAATCCTTTTCCGCTCAAATATAACACAAGAAGCGGAAAACAGCAATAGGTGGTGAAAACATGGCAGATGGCAGAGTAACGATTGCGGTTGACGCTGATGCAAAACAAGCACAGAAAGAGCTTGATAAGGTCACGCAAAGAGTCAATACCATCGAATCCAATATCCAGAAAATGAAGTCGCAGCGATTCCCTCTTGCGGAAAAAGCTGCGCAGCTCGCGGCAGAACTGGATGCGGCGAACGCAAAACTGTACGAAATGCAGAACGCGGCTGCTGGGCAGTATACCGCACAGCAGATCGCTATGCAAGAGGAAAACGTCAAATCCTTATCCTCTCGGTACAACGAGGTGCAACGCCAGGTTGAAGCATACGATCGCAGGCTGCAGAAAGCCGGAACTGATCTTGTGTTTGCGAAAGAAGAAGCTGGCGCGCTGACTGAACAGATCACGAATGCATCTGCTGCAACAGTTTCTCTTAAGCAGGCATCCGAACGTGTCTCTAAAAGCTTTGAGAAGGTAGGAAGCCGAATAGCGGGGCTTATTAAGCGTGTCCTGTTTTTTTCAATTATCGCAAAATCGCTTTCCGGCATTCGAGCTTGGCTCGAAAAAATTATTGCGAGCAACGATGAGGCGCGTGCAGCCATCGGGCGTCTGAAAGGTGCACTTCTGACACTGGCACAGCCGATTCTGAATGTAGTTGTTCCTGCATTTGTAACATTGCTTAATGTAATCACCAGCATTATCACAGCCATCGCAAAATTTGTTTCCCGTCTGTTCGGTACAACGCTGGATGCGTCTGCGGCGCAGGCGAAGAAACTGAATGATCAGAAAGAGGCTATTGCCGGCGTAGGCGGAGCTGCTGAAAAAGCTGAGAAACAGCTTGCCGGATTTGATGAGATCAATCAATTATCTAGCGAAAACGCCAGCGGTGGCGGAGCTGGAAGTTCCAGCGCAGAAATCGCCCCAAATTTTGATTTTGCAAAAATCACGCAGGGCCTCGATCAGATCATCGACAAAGTAAAGACCATCGGCTTGATTATAGGCGCGTGGGCGCTTTCTATGAAGTTGCTGCGCGCATTGGAACTGCTTACCGGCTTAAGTATCCCCAAAAACATAAAAATCGGTGTTGCACTGATGATTGCCGGTGTCGCGCTTGCCGCCGAAAACATTGCGAATATCTTGAACGGCAAGTACAAAGCAGCCAGCCTTGAATCTCTGATCCGAGAAATAGTATCTGGCATGATGCTTGGTGTCGGGGCGTCACTACTTACTGGCGGTGCAATCGCCGCAGTATGGGCAATCCCCGTCGCAATCGCGCTGGTTATTGGTGTTACAGAGATCATCGTAAATTGGGATAAAATCAAACAAATGTGGTCTGATGTATGGGAAGGGATCAAAGCAATTTTCAATGGCGACAAAGCAGCAGCAGATCAGCTATTCACGAGCGCTGTTAGCACGTGGATGGAGGGCGATTCCTTCATGGTGGAACTCGTTAAAAAAATCCTCGGTGAAGACGTATGGGAGTCCGCAAAGAAATACGTTGAAGATGGCGGAACTCTTTCCACGGCATACGGTACTGTTTTCTCTAAAATTGCGGAAAACATTAAAGCCCCGTTCGCGGGAATCGCAGAGTGGTTTGATAAAAATGTTATATCGCCAATAAGGAAACTTATTGAACCTCTGTCTAAGTCTTATGAATGGTTTGGCACTGAGGTCATCGCTCCAATCAAAGATACTTTCGCCCCGCTCCAAAATGATATTGGGGAAATCTTTGAAGGAGCATGGATGATTGTTGAAGCAATCTGGAAAACAGTATCAGGCTGGTTTGATGAGAATGTTATCCAGCCAATCAATGCGCTTTTTAGGGCAATGAAAGAATCTCTTGCACCTGCGTGGCAAGAACTTTGTGATGCCGTAAAAGGCATATGGGAGACAGTCTCTTCATGGTTCAGTGAGCACGTTACTAAACCCATTTCTGAGGCATGGAATAAAATGCTTGAGAATATGCAAGGCTTTGCAAAAGGAATTTTTAACGGAGTTCTTGCGTTTTTTGAGAAAATCGTTAATGGCATCGTTGATGGTGTCAACTCTGTCCTTAGTGGGTTTAACAGCGCGGCATCTTGGGCTGGAAGAGTCATAGGCAAGGACTGGAGCGGCGTAGGTCTGTTGGATCACGTCACGCTGCCCCGTCTTGCTTCTGGCGCAGTCATCCCGCCGAACCGGGAGTTTATGGCTGTCCTCGGCGACCAGCGGAGCGGAAACAATATCGAAGCGCCGGAGGCGCTTATCCGCAGGATCGTCCGTGAGGAAACAGGCGGCTCGGCGAGGCTTGAGTCTCTGCTGCAAACGCTGATCGAGGTTACCAGAGAGGGCAAGGTCATCCAGGTCAACGAGCGCGAGCTTGGGCGCGTGACCTCCCGTGCGCAGGCGAATGCCATGCGCGCCAGCGGAAAGGTGGTGCTTGGATATTAAGCCTTTACTAAAGATCGGCAACGAGGATTTTACATGGATGCTCAACGAAGGGGCGATCCAGTGGTCACGCAACGACCTTGATTCCGACAAGACAGGTCGCACGATGGATGGTCTGATGCACCGCACGCGGATTACGGCAAAGCGCAAGCTACAAATTAGCTGCGCAAGGATGACAACGGAGCAGATGGCAAGCCTCAACAAGGCTTTGTTTCCGCAGTTCATCACACTGACATTCCTCGACCCTCTCAGTGGTGGGTACTACACTGGTACATTTTACGGCTCTACGGTACAAGCGACAACACAAATTTATGATGACTGTCTGGATGAAACATACTGGACGGACACATCCTTCAACCTGATAGAGAGGTAAGCTATGCAGACAACGAGCGCTATATACAAAAGCCTGCTGCATAATCCACTTGCTGAGAAGGAGATCAAGGCGGTCATTGCTGGTTCGACATACGGGCATGACAAAATAGTGTCAGCCCGTGTGTCCGGGGCACTGTTTGAGAGCTTTTCTATCGGCAATACGGCGTCCCGCGAGCTGGATATTGAGATCGTTCCGCAAGGCACGATCCCCCGGCAGGCGAAAATCCAGTTGTATCTACGCATGGTACTACGAGACGACACAGGCGCGGTCACGCAATCCAGTGAGTGGATTCCAAAGGGTGAGTTCTTTTTCTCCACGCGGAGCACAGATAAAGCCACTGGCTGGATGACGGTCACAGCTTTTGACGCGATGCTCAAATCGGAAGAAGACTGGATCAACGAAAGCTACTCCGAAACGAACTTCCCGATGGCCGCGTCTGCTGCTGTGGCGGACATCGCCCAGCGGATGGGCGTGGAGGTCGACAGCCGGACATCGTTGTCTACGGCCTTTACGGTCGCTTATCCGATCGGAGACTCCGGCTCTAAGACCATGCGCGAAGTGCTTGCGGAGATCGCTGTTGCAAACGCTGGGAACTGGATCATCACGGACGCGGGCAAGCTCCTGCTGGTTCCGCTGAACTCCATACCGGCAGAAACGAATTACCTTGTGACCGAGTACGGCTACGCGATCACATTCGGCGGAACGAGGATTTTGATAAATGGATAAAACATACATCGGCCTCAGTCTGTCGGAGCTGACGCCGGGGCTGGAAAGCAAGCCGGTCACTGGGGTCAGACTCTTAGACACGAACGGAGACATCACCGGCGAGGCTGGAAACGAATCTGGACGTGTGATCGAGGCATTACACCCGGACGGGACAAATGAGATGGCGGCGTCGATCCTTTCGAAAATCACAGGTATGGTGTACCGCCCCTATGACGGGCAGGGCGCGATCCTTGACCCCTCCGCAGAGCTGGGCGACGGCGTAACGGTAGGCGGTATGTACTCCGTTCTTGCAAGCACAGACGTCTACTTTGACACGCTGTGCGCTACTGGTATTGGAGCCGGAGGAGACGACGAGATCGACGAGGAATATCCATACAAATCCCCGATGGAGCGCCAGATCGAGCGCAATTATGCGGAAACGCGGTCGCTCATCAAAAAATCGAACGAACAAATCCTGCTGCAAGTTGACAACAAAATGCAGGGGCTTTCGTCAAGCATCGACGTTCAGCTCACTTCCATCACGTCACGGGTCAGCAGTCTGTCTGGCGATGTAAACAGTCTGTCCGGCAACGTGAGCAGCCTTTCTCAAAGTGTGAGCACCATCTCGCAAAAGGTAGACAATATAACCCTTTCAGTTAGCAACAGCGAAAGCAGTTCATCCATATCTCTGAACGTTGGCGGTGTCGCTGTTTCGTCACAGACGATCCAGTTTACTGGTGACGTTGTATTCGCTTCTGACCTGCAGGATGGTCGCACCGTTATCAGCGGCGACAACATTCAGACAGGCTCTATCAATGCAATTGACTTGTACGGTTGCCGAATCTACGCAATGGAAGGAAACAAGGATTATTACACACAGATGGAGTTGGACGGGCTTACAGTCGTTACGGACGGCTTGTTCAAATGCGGTCTATACGGTAGTGATAACTCTGCGGAGCTGATTCTTGGCAATGCAAAGGCGGGGATTGTGCGGAAAACCTACGAGCGCAATGTAGGACACACACTATGGATCGGAAATAACGCCGAGACTACGGGTATTAGGATCAACTTCACAGATGGAACGGTTGAAATTGTCCAGTAAAATGAGGTGAAACTATGGAAAATGTGATTCAGCATTTAGACACGGCTTACAGACTCCTGTCACTGGTAGCGGTCAGGGGCGACGACGCGGAACGTTTAGCCGTGGCGCGGCAGGAGATGCGCGCGGCGTATGCTCTGTTAACTGAAAAGAAGGAGGGCAACGATGGCTGACGCAACAATTGGCTCTCTGCCTGCACTGAGCGCACTTGATGATAACTCTCTGCTCGTTGCAGAGCAGAACGGCAGCGCGCAGAAGTTATCCGGCGCGCAAGTCAAATCCTTTGCCCGCGAAGCAGCAGCATCGGAAGCTGCAAAAGCTGCGCAGGCTGCGTCGGATGCAAACAGCGCAAAGTCGGCGGCACAATCCGCTCAGACCGAGGCAGAAAACGCAAAGAAGAGCGCAAGTACTGCTGCTACCTCTGCTGCAAGCGCCCGCGACGCAATTTTGAATATGATCGTTTCCGCAATCACGCTTGAGCACGGAAAACCGGCAACTGTTTCCAAGAGTGTTGTTGACGAGGTTTTCAAGCTGACTTTCGGCTTGCCGCGCGGAGAAAAGGGTGAGGCCGGTTCTCCGGGGCGTGGTATCACGTCCATCACGCTCAAGAGCGGCACGCACGCGGCGGGCACGGCAGATACCTACACGATCACATTTACCGACAACACGACGTATGATTTTCAGGTCACCAACGGCGCAAACGGCTTCTCGCCGACGATCACGACCTCTAAGAGCGGGAAGGTGACGACCGTCACCGTTGTAGATGCAAACGGCACACAGTCCTTTGAAATCAACGACGGCGCAGACGGTCTGGGCTCTGGCGATATGCACACGTCCACCTACGACCCGCAGGGCAAGGCGCAGGACATTTTTGCGTATGCGGACGAACAGGCGGGCGCGGCGATGGATGCGGCGAGCAGCGCACAGTCAACTGCAAACGGCGCAAAGACAACTGCACAGAGCGCGCAATCAACGGCGAGAACTGCACAGAGCGTAGCAAACACCAAACTGTCGCCTGGCGGAGATGGCTCAAGATTGAATGTAACATTTGAAGAGGCAAAAGAACGGGAGAATATCGCGACGGGAGAAAGGCTATCGGTGCTGTTCGGGAAGCTCGCAAGGTGGCTCGCCGACCTCGGCAGTCTGGCTTTTAAATCCTCGGTCGCCAAAGCCGATCTTGCGAAGGACGTGCAGACATCGCTCGGCAAGGCGGATACGGCGATGCAGAGTTACACGGAGACCGACCCGACCGTGCCGAGCTGGGCGAAGGCGGAAAAAAAGCCGACCTACACGGCGAGTGAGGTCGGGGCAGTGCCGACCTCCCGCAAGGTCAACGGGAAAGCCTTATCCGCCGACATCACGCTGGGGGCGGTGTACACGGCGACGCTGACGGCTGCGGGATGGGCGACCTCGGGGGCATGGAAAACGCAGACAGTCTCGGTGACGGGGCTGAAAGCCAGCTACGACGCCGCGCCGTTCGTGGACGTGGCACTGAGCGGCACAGACGCAGCGGCGGACGCGGAGCTGGCGGCGGCGTGGCTGGGCATTTCGGCAAGCGCCATCGCGAATACGGCGGCGAACAGCCTGACGGTGAAATTCCCGGCGACGGTGGACACGCCGACCGTGAATATTCCGATCAGGATCACGACGTATGATTGAGGGGGTGCGGCATGATCTGCAATATCAAACGCCGCCCAGCCGGAGGTGTGAAGGTTGGCACTTTGGATGTCGGCAGTATCATTCAGATTGCTGTGGATGGAGTTATGAAGAATTTTATCGTTGTCAATCAGGGCGTGCCGGGAAATAACAGCCGATATGGCACGGGGTGCGATGGTACATGGATGCTGATGCAGGACTGTTCTGATACGGATTCTATGTATGGTCCGAATACATCCGGCGGTAAAAGAACTATTCCATATTCCTATTCAAAATTGGATACAGCTATGAACACGACGTTTTACGCAAGACTGTCTGACAAAGCAAAAAGCGCCATCTTCCCTGCGCAAATTGTTGTTGTGGACAATGACGCTACATATCAGAAGCTGGAACGCTATGTTTTTGCCTTATCTTTGATAGAGACCGGCTTCTTCCAGAGCGAACCTATGGAAAGTATCGACTATGATGGTGCAAAACTGGAATATTTTCAGATGACGAATGATGCGTCACCGCTTCGCATTTCTAACAAGAACGGCGTTGCACATGAATGGTGGATGCGCAGCCGACCAAATGGGGTCGGCAGTGGCTGGGTCGTTACAAAAAACGGTGGGCGGACAGGCTGGGGTGGGTCAAGTGTGGCAGGCGTGCGCCCAGCATTTGTGCTCGACCCGGAAACCATTGTCACAAAAGGAAGCAATAACATATATACGCTTGCATAGGAGGATACCATGATTAAATTTGCAAAAATTCCCATCTGGGGGGTAACTCCCATCTAAATGAAAGCGGGGTGACGCCCGCATGATTTGCAATATTGCGAGAAGCATGGCTGCCAATAATGCACCAACTATTTTTACAGCAAGTTTTCCAAACTATGATGCGACTGAATCGGGAAATCGGTCTGCGACATTTCCTGAGTTAATCGGGAAAAAATACATTTTGATTCGCGGAGACAGAAACAATGAACGCACAATAATGAGCGCCGATTATCTAGATGGCAAAGTATACGGCGCTTCTACTTGTTCCTTTGACCCAACGACGGGGGAAATAGCATTTTTTAGTAGCTATGGTGGCTACACGGTTTTTTACGGTAATTACACAATTTACGCTTGGTAAAACGGGCATAGAAAAATTCACTGGCGCGTTTGCGCCGGAGGGGGGAGAAAATGTACATCACAGTGAACGGCAGCACATATCAGGACGCAGTGCGGGTCAAGACAGCGCAGAGCGTGAGCTATACGGCGGGCGGGCTGGAGGGCATCGGCGCGGTCAGCGGCGTCATAACAAGGTATCGGGACGATGGATTTGAAGTCGGCTCGGAGAATGCTGCTGACTATCTGCGGCAGGAGGCGATCGCGGGGGGCTTCCGGCTGACGAATGTGCCGGAGGTGCAGCCGACACCAGAACCGCCGGCGCTGACGAACAAGGAAAAGCGTGAGCAGGCGTATGAGACGCGGGCGTGTGTGGAGTATGACGGGCAGACGCTCACGGTGGACGCGGCGAACAAGCTGTATCTTGCGTACTCGGCAGAGGGGCAGACAGCGCGGGCGCAGGAGCTTAGTACGCTCATTGCGGTGGCAAAGGCGGGAATCCGGGCAGAGCTGCCGGACTAAAAAACAAAAGGAGATAAGGGATGGATGAGATCAACATGGAGCACCGCATGACGCGGGTGGAAAAACTCAGCGAGGGGAACAAGCGCAGGATCGAGGACCTGGAAAAGGACAACAAGGTGCTGTACGAATTATCATCCTCGGTGATGGTGATGGCGGAGCAGCTCAAGCAGCTCAACACGCGCTTTGAGCGGCTGGACAGCTCGGTGCAGGCTTTGCGGGACAAGCCCGGCAAGGCGTGGGACACGGTGCTCAAAACGGCGCTGACGGCGCTTGTGGGCGGTCTCATCGCGTATGCACTGGTGCGGCTGGGGCTGAAATGATGCTCAGAAACAAGCGCCGCTGGCGCAAGGGGGAGATGGCAAAGACCATCGTGATCTACTGCATCCGCATTTTGACGGGCGTGCTGATCTGGGCGGTCGTGCTCAAGACGCTGTGTGCGGTGCTGGACTGGACGTGCGACCTGTCGGACGTGCTGACCTTTGCCGGGGCGTTCTTCGGCGGAGAGCTGGCGCTGCTGGCGTTTAAGCGAGTGTTTGCAAAGGACAAAAATAACGAGGAGGAGAATTAAATGGAACAAATCAAGAAACGGCTGGGGAATCTTCTGAGCGTCAAGTCGCTGGTGACGCTGGTGCTGACGGGTGTGTTTGCGTACATGGCGATCGTCGGAAAGATCTCGCAGGACTTTATGACCATCTATGCGGTCATCATCGCGTTCTACTTCGGCACGCAGAGCCAGAAGATGCAGGACGCCGTGGACAAGGACGGAGGGACGCAGGCATGATGTGGTTCGGTGTTGCCTGCTTTGTGCTGGGTGTTGTGCTGCTTCTGCGGCTGATGCGGGGGTGAGGCTATGGTGCAGATCAAGACGCAGCTCGCGCACCGCTCTAATTACGGCGGGAAGCGCACACAGACGATCAAGTGGATCGTCATGCACTACACCGCTAATGACGGCGATTCGGACGAATCGAACGGGCGGTACTTTCAGCAGCCGCTCAACCCCGTCGCATCGGCGCACTATTTTGTGGACGACGATTCGATCACACGGTCCGTGCCGGATGATTATGTGGCTTATCACTGCGGGGCGCGGACGTATAAGCATCCCTATTGCCGGAATGCAAATTCTATCGGCGTGGAGATGTGCGACGCGAAGCGGGACGGGCGCGTGATGGCGACAAACAGGACCATCGCCAACGCGGCGGAGCTGGTGTATTCACTGTGCAAGCAGTACGGCATCCCGTATGACCACATCATCCGGCACTATGACGTGACGGGCAAGCTGTGCCCGGCATACTGGGTCAAGGGCGACGGCTTGCAGAAATTCAGAAAACAGGTCGAGGAGGTGGGCGAGGTGGTCACAGACAGCTACATGATCGTGGACGGAAAGAAAGTCCCGGTGCAGCGCATCCTCAAGAACGGCACGAACTATGTGAAGATCCGCGACGTTGCAAAGGCGCTGGATCTGGAGATAGGATTTCAGGGGAATATTGCGACGCTGAAAAGGAAGTGATGGGATGTCGCCACGCGCCAGAATGACGCTGCCGCCGGAGCTGGAGTGCATGACGCGGCAGGGAATGGAGACCGTGATCCGCGAGGCGAATCTTGGCAGAGAGGATACGCAGATCGCAAGGCTCTATTATGTGGACAAGCTGCCACAGGTGGATGTGGCGACGGAGCTGTATCTGGGGCGCGCAACGGTGCAAAGGCGGCTTCCAAATATCACAGCAAGAATGCGGGATGCAACGCACCGCCTACCAAACTGATTCCGAAGTGATGCACAAATGATGCGCAACTGAGGCACATAAAAACGTAAAAAAGCTCATACTGGACACAACGAAAGGGTGTCTGGTATGGGCTTTGTTTTTTATAATCCTAATCCTTCCGGGAAACAGGTAGGAGACTGCCCCGTGCGGGCTATCGCCAAAGCTACCGGGCAGAGCTGGGATGAGACATATGCCGGGCTTTGTGTGCAGGGTCTGGCAATGGGCGATATGCCGAGTGCGAACAGCGTATGGGGCGCGTATCTGCGCCAGCACGGATTTATCCGCAACGTCATACCGAACACCTGCCCTGACTGCTATACCGTCGCGGAGTTTGCCAAAGATCACCCGCGCGGGGTGTATGTACTTGCGCTATCGGGGCACGTTGTTTGTCAACTAAACGGGGATTATTACGACACGTGGGATAGCGGAAACGAAATACCGTTGTTTTATTGGGAAAAGGAGGACAACTGATGTTCGGACAGCCTTATGTGTACCAGCAACCGATTTACAATCAGCCGCCTATGCAGCCGATGCAGGATGTGCCTATGCGTCCACAGTATCAGCCTGCGCCGCAAATGCCGTATCCTCAGCAGCCGCAGCAGAATCAATCTATCATCTGGATTCCAAACGAAAAAGCGGCAAGCGATTTTATCGTCGCTCCGAACAATGCAGTCACATTGTGGGATATGAATGCCCCGGTCGTGTACGTCAAAAAGGCAGACGCCAGCGGCAAGCCGGACATGAAGACATACGACCTCGTGGAGCGCGTTGCAACGCCCTCAGTTCCGCAAAACACGCCATCCGCAGAATATGTGAGCCGTAGGGACTTTGACGATCTGGCGGTGCGTGTGGCGGCGCTGGAAAAGCAGGGGAAGGAGAACGCAAGCGATGAGCAATCCGTTGTTTAACGCCCTCGGTGGCGGGCAGATGCCAGGAGTAATGGGACAGTTTCAAAATATGATGCGGCAATTTCAGCAGTTCAAGCAGAGCTTTCAAGGCGACCCGAAAGCCGAAGTTGAAAAGCTCGTACAGAGCGGGAAAATCTCGCAGCATCAGCTAAACCAGCTCCAGCAGATGGCTGGGCAGTTTCAGCAGTTGATGCAGTAGTTCGGAAATTCCGAACAGTTGAACGGTCAAAATCGTGGCCACGATTGAGATAATATTTAATTCTACGAAAGGAGAAAAACATGAGTTTGAATGGTGACGGCATTCCCATGAATATGCCTGTCGTTCCGGCTGGCACGAACAGCGGTAATGGCTGGGGAGGCTTTGGCGGCGATAACGGCTGGTGGATTATTCTGTTCTTCATTGTTCTGATGGGGTGGAATCGGAACGGTTGGGGCGGCAATAATGGCGGCGGTGCTGCGGACAACTATGTTCTTGCAAGTGACTTTGCCACGCTTCAGAGGCAGATTGACAGCGCGGCGTCCACACTCGAGCGTAAGGGCGAAATGACCCAGCAGGGGCTTTGCGACGGATTTTACGCAATGAACACTACGTTGCTGAACGGTTTCGCCGGTGTCAATCAGAACATGAACACTGGCTTCCAGTCCGCCGAGCTTTCCCGTTGCAATCAGCAGGCGGCGCTCATGCAGCAGCTTAACGCGCTGCAGATGCAGGCGGCGAACTGCTGCTGCGAGAACCGCGCGGCGATCGCGCAGGTGCGCTATGATATGGCATCGCAGGCTTGCGACACTCGCAACACCGTGCAGAACACGACGCGGGACATCATTGATGCAATGAACTGCGGCTTCCGTAGCATCGACCAGCGTCTCACCGCACAGGAGATCGCTGCGAAGGACAGCAAGATCGCCGAGCAGAATCAGCAGCTCTTTGCGGCGCAGCTCGCTGCGTCTCAGGCGGCGCAGAACAGCTATCTTGTGTCCACACTTCGTCCGAGTCCCAGCCCTGCTTATGTGGTCGCGAATCCATACTGCTGCAACAGCGGCTATAACTACGGCTGCGGCGGCTGCGCTGCGTAACAACTCCACATCGTAGAGCTTTTTGTGATGTTTTGTTGACGTCAACAAAATGTTCGGCACACCGCCGATACTCGACAGCAACGCGGCGGGGCAATCGTCCCGTCGCTATTTTTAACCGTGTCGCATTCGACGCATTTAGAAAGGAATGATTTTATGGCTGAATTTACATCATCTGGGATTCAAACTGTCGCCGCTGGGCAGAACGTCCCTCTGATCTCCACGGCGGCTT
>ERZ1034928.247-NODE-247-length-31922-cov-13.173753_pt1 | contig 31922 bp, 33 predicted proteins | sample MGYA00520627_ERZ1034928 | MGnify/ENA primary metagenome ERZ1034928 (study PRJEB33766, sample SAMN09781755) | gut metagenome | biome: gut microbiome | host: Homo sapiens | place: Madagascar | study: EMG produced TPA metagenomics assembly of the PRJNA485056 data...
TCTTTTTCTTGTTTCTTTTTTTCTTCCTCGATCAACTCTTCTGTCTGAAGTTTATCTATAAGTCTTTTCGTAGCCATAACTTTATATCCTCTCTTTAATACTTGTTATATACTTAGTATTACTTATATTTTATTAAGTATCACTTATTATATGATAAGTATTACTACAGTTTAAAGGCAATTTCTATATATTCTTTTGCCGTTGGTGCTTTTTTATTCGATAAAACAACCGGTTTTCCATCTACAATCGCCCTGTTTACGTCTGCCGAATCTTTTACTACACCTAAAATCGGGGCTTTCTGCTCCAACATAGCAAGTACATCCTGGTTATCATTAATCTTTGCTTTATACATTGTAGCAACTATTCCAGTTAATACCAAGTCAGGATTCAAAGATTGATCTCCATTACCACTCTGAATATCGTTGATCGTTTCCATTAAGGCTTTTAATCCTCTGTAAGCAAGATATTCTGTCTTAACAGGGATAATTACTTCATTAGCTGCAACAAGAGCATTCACAAGTAATGTTCCTAACTGTGGTGGACAATCAATAAATATATAATCAAAATAAGGTTTCAACTTCAATACAGCTTTTCTTAATTGAGATTCACTGTATCTTCTTCCAACAAGATGTGTTTCTGTTACTGCTAAGTCAATATTTGATGGTACAATGAAAAGATTATCTAGTCCAGTGCTTTCCACATTAAAGGCACATTCCGCTGGATTAGTTTTCAAATCAAATAATTTGCATATATTATAGTTCTCAAATTCTTTATTATCAGGATTCATGCCACAACAAATTGTCAAACTCGCCTGTGGATCAAGGTCTATCATAAGTACCTTTTTACCAACTATTGCTTTTGCAGTAGCAAGGTTATATGTAGTAGTAGTCTTTGCTACACCACCCTTTTGATTGGCTATTGCTATAACTTTCATACTTAAATCCCCTTTCCGCATATTAAAAGTATTACTTTTTATATAATTATTATATTTAATATGTATTTATTATATACTAGCGTCTACTCTCCGTCAAGGAAATTTACTAATTTACAGTATTTTCCACATAGTTATATGTAATACTTTTTATATACTAAGTAATACTATAAAATCAATTAGTATATAAAAAGTATTACAATACAAAAGGAAGGACAGTGGTTGCCCTTCCTTGATTTTTACTGCTTATTCTCATTTAAAAGTCTATGAACACTACCAACACTACATCCAACCTGTTTAGATATTTCTCTGATTGAATGTCCTTTCTTATGCAATTCACACATTAAAGCTACTTTACGATCATCTATTCTTCGTGGAGCACCCTGTTTCTTTCTGGCAGCTTTCTTCAGCTCATTACTCTGTTCAATATTCTGTTCAATAATCTGTATAGATTCTTCCGGCGTAAGAGAAGCGGATGCAAGTTCCGTCAACTGTCGCTGAAGTTCTTCATTCTTCTCATGTGCAACCTTGTTGTATTCCAAATACTGCTCTGCTATTGTCTCTGCCCTATCAGCTCTTGCCAGTGCTTCATTATAGGTTAGTGCATCTTCCTGTACATACGGAGCATACTTTTTATCATTAACCTGTTTCTTCAGCTCTTGAATTTGTCTCTGTCGTCTTTGTGAAATTGTTTCTACAAAATGCAGACGTTTGGCGAGCTCTGATTTACTCTTACTTTCATATGCTACATACCACGGTTCTCCATGTTTTACGTCAGAATCCAACTCATCATCGGAAATATGATCTGTAGTCGGTTCTTCTGCAAGTTGAAGTTTCAGGTGTTCCACCTCTTCAGCTAATTTTTGAGACTTGTCGCATTCTTTCTTGTAATCATCATATTCTCTCTCATACCGTTCTTTATAATAGTCTCTATGCCAGATAGCATCATCCAGTTTACGCTGCATATCTTCAGATGGGGCAGTAGCCGGTTGATTCTGTTGCAGATCAGCTATAATCCCTTGCAGACGTTCTATCTCTTTGTCACGCTCTGCGATAATATCTTTATGTGCTTTGAGTTTCCCTTCAAGGCTGTCACATTCTTCTTTATACCGGCGAACCTCATTGATTTCCCTGTAGCACTCTATGATTCCAACAAAATAATCACTTTCCCCATCATGTTCCAGAAAAGCCTTATTATCTTCGTATAACTTCTTTTCGGAATCTGAAAATCTCTTTACTTTACCTTCAGCGTTGGCACGTCCTATCTCACTGAGCTTATTACAACCTTCCAGAAACTTGATTTTTTCTTGCATCTGTGCATATGTCGGACTGTTCAATAAGGATGCTTCGCCGTTCACTTGCATTCTGGTTATAATTTCATCCTGTTTTAATATGGTAGCTTTCTGCTCTTCAATCTGTGCTTTAAGCTCCTGTGTGTAACTCTGTCTCTTTTTCTTCGCCATTTTATCTCCCTCTATGCTCTTAAATTCAAGGTCATATTGTCCACCTTGCAGCGTCCAATCGAAATGTAACTGCCGGATTGTCTCGAACCAGTCCCACTTATCCTTACGATAGATTCTGCCGGTGGAATCAGATATATGAACCATCACATACGGTTTATCTGTGTCTTTATCCCACAACTGGTTAATGGTAAGCATATTATTTTGTTCGTCCGTATAGGTCACACTGCCAGACTGAGATAGTTTCTTGTCATGTGTCCAGCGGTACCCACCGCCATAATTTTTGAGTAGTTTTGCAAGTTCAGCTTGCGTTAGAAAATATTTCTTCTTAGACATATATGCTCACCTCTTTCCTATTTATTGAACTATATTTATAGTACACCTAGATAGAGGTTTTGTCAAGTTATGGAACACGGTATATTGAACATATCAGTTGAGTTTATGGCAAAGTTTAGTAATACTTTTTATATTTATATGGTTACTATGGATATGCTTTTTATATACTTTTTATATTAATGTCCGTACTGCATAGCATTATTGATTTCATTGTATTTTTCTACAACATCAAAGTTCACACCTGACTCCCAGAAATGATATTCATCCTTCTGGAAAGTAGTTATCTCAAGACAATATTTCTGTTTATTTTTTAATAGATTCCCAATTACAGGTAATGATCTATCAATTTGAACATATTTCCAGTCTTTAGGTTTCAAATAGGCATTTTGTATACCGCCGTCTTTATCTCTATAACATAAATTATAATATCCATTACATATATCTGAAATATTTTTTCCTCTATATTTGTCAGTATCATCATAATAAGAATAATCATAAAATTCTGAATGCCACTCTGATGTAGGTTTAAATAAAGTAATTTTCTTTGTATATTTTATTCTTAAAAAACCTTTCTGTTCTTTTTTTACTATCTGTTTTACAAAAACTCTGTCATAATTTTCAAAATATCTGTTTATTTTATATTCTTTAATATTGCTCAATCGAATATTCAAATCTCCAAACGTAATAAATCGTGATGTACTATTCTGCTCTGAAACTCTGATATTTACTGCATTCTTGCCTTTTTTCCCGTCTGCAACATCAAATTCCACTATCATCCAGTTCTTTAGCTCAATAATATCTTTCACCTGTGAGATATGAAAAAAGTAATCTGCACCATCTTCACCGGTGATAAATCCATAGCCTTTTTTATTGATATATCGTTTAATTCTGCCTTTCATCCGTAGTGTTCTCCTTCTGGTATTTTATGTATATTATATCACGATGAGAGAATATAAAGTCAAAATTTTGTCGGCGTAAAAAAATCGGTATACATCCGACCGAACGCACGTTTAGGGGGTTAATCGCTGGGCTGTCCTGATATGATCCATCCCAGACCGGCAGACGTTCCGAAGCTCTATTTGACGTTTTAAGGCACTTCTATATTCTATGCTATAACAATGCAACAAAATACACAAAGTCGCTTAAATCGCATTTTACGGCTTTTTACGGCTATATACATATTCCTGTATTTATGCACAAGGGATGTATAAATATAAAAATCTACACCTGTAGAGGGTGGGACGTTCTACCAGATACAGAGGGATGCACACCATCACAACCGGCACGACTGCCAGCGGATCACACTTTACTATACAGGACAGATGAACAAGGACAGTATAAGGCTATACAGGGATATACAGGGATAAGCAGCGTAAAACCTTGTTATATTGTGACGTGTCCTGATGTACAGGTTATACCGGCTCTATATGGGCTCTATATGGGTTTTATATGCCCTTATATACCGTAATATAAGGAATACCACACAAGGGCAGTATAAACGGTTCTAAAGGTCATATACAGGCGTATAAGTGTATTGTAAATAGTGTTCAACATATCACTGTTTTCGGCTGCATCTGTCCCCCGTGTAGGGTTAGGCTCTGTCGGTATAATTTGCCCTTGTGATCTGTTTTTATAGCGGTATCCTCTGCCGGTTCTGGTGTCAGATACGGAAGTAATATTTAGTTTACTTCCGTCATAAAACACAATAAAAAAGTCATAGACTCAACGCCTATGACCTTTTTACTATGTTCTATATTATAACGCCTATAAGTCTAACAGTGCAGCTACTACAATAGCTATAAAGACATAACAAGCGACTTGCCCTAAAAAGTACATCATCACACCCCCTTCACCCTATCCTTGATACTACACACGCTATATTTTCGAGATCGTTGAAACGTTTCTCAATAATTACTCTCTGAAATGCTTCAGCTTCTTCTCTTGTAGCGAAATATCTCTCATCAATAATACTTGACTCAAATAATTCAAACTTAACAACAACCGCAGTATAAAAACCGCCTGTAATGTTTAATACCTGTGATTTCATAATTTTTTCACCCTTACCCTTTCTTATCAATATCCTCTCATAAGCCAATCTAAAAACATCCAGATCGGCATAGTGAAAAGGAAAAATGCTACAATGTACATCAATACTGTTTTGATTTTCTGATGTCTTTCTCTTCTGAATACTGCTTTCCAGTAGGTTCTTTCTTCCTTGTAAATAGTTCTTTCCATAGTAGTTTCCCTCTCTCTCTTGTTGTGTTATTTGCGTGTTATTTGCCATTATAAGCACTATAAAAGGCACGACTATAGTTATTTACGGTCATGCCCTATTTAGTGATTATAAAGCATTTTAGAAAATCTCTATGCAATCCCCGTTATCCAGAAAATAAAAACTTCCTTCAATTCCTAAATCCCGTCCAAATGCTTCATAGTCAAAGTATCTTGCTACGGTTTCGGGTACGTTTCTAAGATAATCGCATTCTTCAACAACTGCATATGCAACGTCTGTCATATCGTTACAATCTGTATAAATGCGATAATCACCGCTTTCCGCTTTTTCAATAGCATCGTCCAGATCGTAGTCACATTCTGACATTAACACTTTAACAACCCGTTCTTGTTCTTCGTCCAGATTATCAATTTTTTCCGCTATCTCATTCAATGTGTTAATGCTTTCATATTCTCCGATTTCGTAAAAATCACACTCATAATCAGTTATGAAATACTCTTCATACTCTTCATTGATTCCGATTCTTTTGAATACTTCTTGAAGCTCTTCGTTACTAACCGGTAACTGTACCCATTCGCCTACAAGTTCACCTTCGTTGTATTTTCCTAAATTTGTTAAATAAATGTTCATCATAATATAAACCACCTTTCTTTTTGTCCGGCGGTTTGCTATAATATTATTGCAACCGCCTTTTGTTTGGTTGTTGGCTATTGGTTGAGATTGTCCAGATCGTGCAGCCGATAGCCTTTTTTGTTATTTGTGTTACTTGATGGTTATATATTACACTCTACAGTGTCGTTTTGTCAATAGATTTTTGAAACTTTTTAGTTTCTTTTATTTCTTTCCTATTATATGTATAACTGTATAGTTTTATTTATTCATTGACTTTTCTATAATATTCCTGTAAAATATCCATATAATAAACGGATGGCGATTTTACTTCCCTTCCGTCATAAGTAATAGGAAAGGACAGGTTAATATTATGATCCAAAATGATAATAATGAAGTTAGGAAACGTGTTAAGTGTTGGCTTGCATCTGAAGGTATAACCCTTACTGATTTAGTTAATGAATACAACCAACTACATCCAGAAGCACCAACCACACGACAAAACCTAACCAATAAGTTAGCAAGACAGACTTTACAATATAAAGAACTGATTGAACTTGCAGACGTGTTAGGTTATGATGTGGAACTTGTAAAAAGAAAATAACAGATCAGAGAGCTGGAACTAACACCATGTTAGCCGGTTCTCTTTTTTTGTCCTGGTATCTCTGCCGGTCATAGTGTCAGAAATCATGTTATAAAATCCCGTAAAATAATTATATGGACAAAATTTTGATTCTATCTTTCCCAAATCATAGCGTTTTCAGTACGTTATGTTCTTACATTTTTATACGTTTGTCCATATAATTCATATTATATTGACTAATTATATTGACACACTTTTTTCACTCTGTTATACTTTGAATATAGAAATCTGGACAATCTAATAAAGAAAGGCGGTTTTATTATGAAGAAAGAAGAAATCTTGAAAGCATATGCAGACGAATTGGAAAGAATTGGAAAAAGTGAGAACACTGCAAAAGCTTACTTGCACAACATCTCAATGTTTCTGACATGGTTAGAAGATACCAGCGGAGAGAGCTTCAGCGGATCACTCACACCTGTAGAAGTAAAAGCCTACAGGTCATACATTGATACAGTGCAGAAAGCATCCCTTTCAACTATCAATACCAAACTTGCAGCGATACAGAATTTTTGTAATTTCCTTCATGTCGTATATGGAAATGAACTCATTAAAGTTGAAAAGAAGAAAGGCAAGGTTTCCCCTAAAGTAGAAGTTCTGAACAAACAAGATTTATTCCAGTTTTTGAAATATACAGAAGGTAATGCTAATCTTTTACATCGTGTCATTGTTCAAACCATATTAAATACTGGAATGAGAGAATCAGAAGTTGTTGACCTTGAATTATCAGATATCGTCAATCTGGACAGTACAAAAAACACTTATATCATTATCAGAAGTGGTAAAGGCGACAAATACAGAGAAGTGCCTATCTCCGGCGAATATAAAGCTCTGCTCCGTGAATGGATAGCACACAGACCTGTATCTGATTCCCAAAAGGTTTTTATCGGTAATCGTGGCACACTGACCGCCAATGGAATCTATAAATTGATACATCGGTTAGGATCACAAAAAGGATTGAATGTATATCCGCATATGCTACGCCATCAATATCTAACTAATCTTGCAAAGAAATGTGATAATCTTCAGGACATAAAGTCTTTACAGGAAATAGCTGGTCACTCATCTGTGGAAACCACAATGAGATTTTATGTATCAAGTTCTGAAGAATCCAAAAAGAAACTTACTTCAGAAATCAACTATTTTGAATAAAGAAACCAATAAAAATGCACTCACTGTAAAAGGTGGGTGCTTTCTTTTTGTGCATATTTATTGCATATTCCTTGATATTATTCATTCTGTGAAAAGTCGTGTTCCTGTCCCAGTATGCAGCCGTGTTTCTGTCCTTTGTGCTATCATCTGGACGATCTGAAGAAATCGGTGCTATACGTCCGCTTTTCGTCCTGGTATCACTCCACCTTTTCCAGAATCACAAGAACACGATTCTGTGAAATCTCAAAAATTTTTAGCTCATTACAAATTCTTTTAGGCGTGTGATTTTTTTCTATGTTATGTCAACTAACCCATACCAAACCCGTTCCCAAAATTTACCAGAACACAATTTACCCTTATTTTAATGTACGTTCCGGCATTCCACAACGCCAGAATATACACAGAATCCCAGTGGTAATTTTAAGCAATTCCTCATTTTAGAAATGAACAGAATGTACTACTGCAAAACACGGTACCCATCCCCTAAAATCCTAAGAATACTATACAAAAATCCCCACAGGACACACGCTCACATCACTGATCACAATTCTCACTTTTCCATTTTCTAAGGCTTTCCGGCATACTCCCTAAGTTTAACTTAGCCCTAGAGCATTCCCAAAATGGGGAACGCTATAATATCAAGAATATGACCGTTTCCAAAATGGGAAACGCTACTATAATAAGGGCTACCCCAAAACAGGGCATACCGTCACCAATTCTGGGGACGCTGCATCTCAAATTTGAGACTCAGATATAAGAATTTTTCATGAATGATTTTCTGATCACAATTCTTCAGATATGGGGTTAAGTGTAAGCCTAGATTAAATCTAGGGATGTAACGTTTCGTTACTCAGTTTGTCACTGCGGTAAATCCAGAAGTGCATACTATGCACTGCGTAAAATTCCGCCGTGAATACAACCGAAATTCTTACAAGAAAACAGGGGATAAACCGTAAATCCGGCTCTAATCCTCACGGTCATCTTTCGACTTATCTACGGTCATTTCGACCGTGAAATAAAAGCTCTCAGAGCGATTTTCAGAAAGTCATCCCCAACAATTCCACATCGGACTTCACGAAAACGGCTCACAGAGCATTTTTCATTTTCATTTTTCTAAGATTCCATACAGAATATGGGGATAATAAAAAGAGTACACAACCTAAGCTGCATACTCTCTATAAAAAAAGTGTGTATGTATGGAATGTCCAAAAAGGAACTTACCATCTTAATCTTTTGTACAGGGGATAGAACCCATCATATTTAATGGGTCATGTCCTCTGCAAGTGCGCCAACACCGTTCATATAACACTATTTCAACAACACACATTTATTATAGAACCTTTGTTCCCCTATGTCAACAGAGTTTATCTGGCAATTATTGACAAATTATGATATAATTCCCTTATCAGGTTGGAACGTGATAGGGATAGTCTGGTGGTTGTCCTTTCCAGAAACGGAAAGGGGGTAATGCCAATGAGTACGATGGAAGTGTTACAGCTTTTACTTGTAATCTTTGCGGCATTGTCCTATCTGGATAATCACCGCAAATAGAAAAAAGGCTATTCCCTACCGCAAATAGGGGATAGCCCGTGTTTTAGTAACCCGTTGTAAATTTTTTCGATGGGGCAACCACTAGACACGCCAATATCTCTTGATTGCTTCTAACTTGATTATAACATTTGACCGTAAAAAGTCAAGTGTAAGGGGGACGCAAATTTGTGTCTCCCTTTTATTATATCCACATATGATCCCACCATACAGGAAGAATGAGGTCTGGCATGACAAAAGCCATTAAAAACTGCATGATGGAATCGTATCTGAATATAATCAGGGTACCGGCAATTCACCGATACCCATATATTTATTCTGGTATAATCTTTGGCACTGATAATTTGTGCATCGTCTGAATCTGAAGAGATGGCTTGATAATAGGGGACTTTTCCAGAACTTCTTTTACCAGATTCTTCCACTCTTCACCGGCAATTTTAAAGTCAACATAACTTCCTTTGTCCTTGCACCGATAGATACAAACTGCTTCGGTTACATAAATATCTCCATACTCTTCATTATCACGGATAATGAGATATTCTCCGCTGTCGTATTTATTTGTAAACAAAAATTCCTTCAGGGCATTCTTGCACATGAAATCGTAATCAAAATACTCCATTCGTGCCAGGAATCTTACTGCATACTTATTACCGCCGTTCTCCGGCAGCTCTACAATCTGAATTAATTGATAACATGGATACATGATTTTCTGATCCTCTCTTTCTATTTTTTTTCAAAAAAATATGGGGTAACATTTTGTTACTCCACAAAATAAATAAGGGGTTAATCTGCCTTATCGTCAATTATTACTTCTTCAGTTTTGGTACTTGTCACAACTTCCAGTGGATCATCTGTCTCTTCTTCAGAATCATCATTAACCCTTGCTTCATCCTCGATACGCTTCAGTTCCAGTGCGGTATCAGTAGTATAAGGGGAACGATCAATAATCGTCTGCTTAGAGATAGCACCACAGTTGTATTGAATCTGCATATTCTCCATATCGGCTGCATTATCTACAGGTCTTGCAACATTAAATGAGAAGTTTACACTATCGAATACTTCATCAGAGACAGTTTGTCCGTTATATTCCATCAGTTTTCGGATATATTCAAGTCTTTTCTCAAATCCTTCCTTCATGGATGCAATATACTGTCTTGCGAAGTTATCGCATTGTTGGTAAAGCATGGTGATAGATGTTTCCGAAACATTCGCAACATTACTCTGTCCCATGATACTTGAAGGCACACAAGCGATAGCATAAAACTGTTGGATTACATAATCCAGTTCCAGTTTAATTGACTCTTTATCCATCTGAGCATTCGCCCAACTAAAACTTCCACTTTCTTCAATGTTGAGAACTGCCCCAACCATGTCCCGTGGTATACTACTGTCAAATCTTTGACCTGAAATTATACCGATAGGGGATAACGATAGTGTAAGCACTGCCGTATCCAGCTTTGATAATAGTGACTCGATTGTGTCCATGATTCCCATAAGATCAAGAGGGAACGGATCACCAAATTTATCATACTTTGATTTATCCATAGCACTGTACCAGATGGGAAGTCCTGTAAGGTTTGGTTTAGTGTCAACCAGTGTGCTATTCTCATAAATCTCCACTTTCTCTGGATAATAAACGACATAATGATCTGCTCTGGTATCTTCATCTTTCCAGTATTCTACGAAATGGGTATAATTTCCAAAAGAATCATACAGTGGATAAGAGTCTTTATTTCTGATGAGCTTTGACTTAATCTTATCTCCATCCAGATACACGTACTCAAATGTATCGCCGTATGTAATCAGGTCTTTTGCAATTTCAAGGTCAGTTTTTGTGTACCCACCTCTTTTATAAATGGTGTTCAACAAAGATACAAATTCCTTATCGCCTGTAATAGAGACAGGTGAGCCACAAATGTAAGAAGAGTGGAATTTGATTATACTCCGCAACGTCTGAAGAACTAATCTGGTAGGCTCAAATGTGTGTTCTTTATACTGGAAAGAGGGAATCTGTAACACCTTATGATTTCTTCTCAAATAATCGTCAATATCTTCAACTCTACTGATCCTATCCCTATACCGAGTCTTTTTAATTTCTTCCTTGAACCAGTCTACTTTTTCTGTATTCATACTCGCTCCTTTGCTACTACTAAAAAAATTCTTAATTGCTTCTATCGGATTTCTCATATATCAATCCTTCCTGTGCCAGATGCACTTTTCTAATCTAATGCCCTTAGGCAGCGTTTCTTTCTTTAAGATAGCTTGCACTGCTTTATCTGATAAGTGTTTCTTGTGATCGTCTGCCATAGACTCATTGTCGTAGGAAAAAATATACTCCTTCAGAACACAATTCATATTGTATGTACTCCCACCGTGGTTTACATAACTTATCATAGCTTCATCAAGTATCTTTTTATAATCTCTATATTCCATTTAACTTCCTTTCAATTTTTTATTTATCATAAATAATGTTCATTAAATATACCAGATGCCGTTTACCAGTCCTTCCAGAGCCATTGCAAAAGCCATCACTCTATCATCCTTTGCACCTTTTACCGCCTGTTGTTTGCCGGTATCATCCAACTGAAATGACTTCATTTCGTCCAACAATTTCTTACTATTTAAAAGAATCTGTCCTGTCTCGAACATCTCCACAAAACGATTTATAATAATAGGTCTACTCTTAGATGAGGTCTGGAATCCTGGCTTCTTTCTTGCCTTTCCTTTTGCATCATATTCTTTATACTTGTATAATCGTATATATCTGTGTGATCCATCATAGAGCTTGTCCACGACTGTATGTCCGGCTGAGAGCTTTTCTACAACCAGAAGAGCTGTCCCGTAGTAATTTCCAACTTCTCTGACCAAATCAGCGAACTCATAGGGCTTGATTTTGTTGGATGCAAATTCAAACACCTGAATACCATTCTGATCAACAACTTCTATCACACTATTATCTGAACCGATTCCCTCACCTGTATCTACACCGGCATAAAAGCGTTCTTTTGGTTTAGGCTCACGCCACATATCCCAGTCCTTTTTCCACTTTTTCATCAGTGGTGACAGATTTTTTATATTTTTCTGCGATAATGGCTTGCTATCGTAGATGTTATTCGTTCTGGCTTGAATCTTTTCCAGAGAAAATACATTGTTTCCGCTTACCAGAAAACTCTCTGAAGCTGTCGTAGGGTATTCTTGTCGGAACTTCTCAATACCAATATTTGCAATTTTCATCCTACGCCACATGAGCTTTTTCATTGCAAGTGGGTTAGTATCTCCACCCATCCTGTAATAAAGGGACATTTCCTCTTCATCCAGCTCTTCCATGTCCAGATACTTACCGTGTCGATTTCTGTAAATCTCTGTATTTTCTTCGTATTCCTGAATGAACTGCCTAGTATCATCCAACCAACTGAAGAAGAAAGGGATATACTGTGACTCATGATGTACTGCTTTCTGCCATAACAAAAACCACATATTCATGCCGGAAGAAGTTGACTCCAAAACAATTTGTCCGTCTGGTCTTAATGCAGCTTCGATGGCGACTAACTGATTTTTCAGTTTTTCATCATCCATGAAAGCAACCTCAGTTAAATGGACATATCTAAGTGTTGACCCTCTGGCAGCGTCCTTACTGCCACAGACGCAACATACAATACGGCTTCTATTTTCCAGAATCAGCTCTTTCCTATTATTTGCTACATCTTTAATTTTTACGGATGGATCAAGATCATCATACATAGCTTTCAGTTTTTTAAATACAATATCGACAGTATCCAGAGAATAGCTCATCAACATACACACTGTGTCAGGTCTTGTGTGAGCTAAGTATAATGAATAGGCTATCGCCCAACTTGTGATCCCCAACTGTCTTGATTTAGCCACTATATTAAATTTTCCAAAATTTTTTGCTAGTAATTTTTGGGTATATGTCGGCTCAAATCTAACTTTTTTACCTGTCTTGTCAACGATACGAACAAAGTAGCGACACCACAAGACAGGATCAGCGACTATCTTCTTTAATTTTTCTTCTCTTGTCATGTGCTTCACCTCTTTTTAATAAAATAAAAAGGCTGCATGATATGACTCATGCAACCTCTAGTGTTAGTGTGTTAATACAAAATATGCTTCGCCAGGAACACTGTATATCACCTTGATATGCCGTGCTTCTGGATATAATTTTTTCAAAATATCTAAGTCCTGTTGCTCAGTGAATCCGAATCCACTGTTTTTGGTATATAAATATTCATAAAACTGTTTGTTCTCACTGTCATTCTGTGTATGTATAGGAATAATCCTCTTTATCCTCTAAATCTTCCTCTGAAACATTGTTCAGAAGTGCAACAAGACCATTTTCTTTATTTTCCGCAAAGAACTTGTCGGAAAAATCCTCAAATGCTTTAAAAGCCTGTACATCACCGCCCAGTGCTTTTTGATAGTAGGCATTATAAAGCTCTATCTGCTTCTTCTGGTGTAATCGCTTCAGTACCCATAGTACCGCATTCTGCACACCCTCTTCCAACATATATTTTTCACAGGTTTTCTCAGTAATCGTATCCTTGAAAACTCTGTATCTGTTCTTCAGATCATCAAAAGTCATAATGGGGTCACTCTCATGATCCTTCAGATATTCAGGGCAATACTTCCACATCACATAGTAAACTTTTGTGTCCGTGTGAAGCATCGCTTTTAAGGTCTGGTAGATGGAAGTCTCCGTACAGACTGGCTTGCCATTACCATTTGCATTCTTATTCGCCATTGTTAATTTTTCTCTTCTTTCTTTTCTTTTTCTGCTTCTTCTCTGGTTCTTCCACCATCAGAAGATTGTACGCATAACTCATAGGTTCTCCGTCCCTGTCAACTCCATGTCCAATCTGGAAATTTACAATCGAACCCTGTACCAGATACGGCTCTCCATTGATAACCTTTTGGCTACAGTAGTAAGTATCTCCATCATCATAGCATCGGACAAATCCGTATCCTCGCTTATTCCATCGTGTAACATATCCCATATAATTCTTCTTGTTGGGACGTTTATTATAATTCTTATATTCCATGTTAATTTTTATCCTTTATTTTTCTATAATACGTGTTCAAAAAATCAAAAATCTAACATCTTAGGTCTTGATTTTCGGAACACAAAAGCTCTCTTCTTTCTATATATTTTTCCCCATACTAACACTGGGTACTTCTGGCGAAGAGCATATGCAGTAAGTGGATCATATGTTATCATATATTCCTTACTGCTATATTTACCCTTCGACAGTTCCCCAGTTTCATATGTATATAATGACATAATTTGTTCTTCAGAAAGTCCATGACCGTAACGATCATAAATCTCTTCAGATGTGAGACTGCTATTCAACCACTGTTTCACTCACTTTCTCTCTCTGGTATTGTGATTTCCAGATTTTTACATCTTTCATAAGCTGATCTGAAACATCATAAACCCAGAAGAAATTTCCCGTCTCAAAATGGGTACAACGGAAAAGATACTTGTATCCCTTTTCAGTGAGATACTTTTTCTCACCAGTGGAATAGCACCAGTAAAATCTCTTCTTTAAATCTTCCTTGAATTTTGCATATTCAACCTTTGTCATTATAATTAATCTCCTTATTCTCCTATATTTCGCTTAAACTGCGATATTCAGGACGTACTGATCCTGATAAGTCTCTGCCGAGACTATAATTTTTTCATTATTCTTTACACGCTGCCTTGCATCATAGGCAGACGTAAATACCTTTTTAATTGGTTGTACCAGCTCAAACTTACAGTCCGGCACCTCATATGTAGGTGAATCTAAATATCCGTCCTCTGAAATAGTGATTTTATCGTATAATCCATGCTCAACTGAAAAGTCTTGGAAATACTTCATATCATGCTTTTCCAGTATCGGTAATAGATATTCTGTAAGTCCTAACTGTTCTAACCAATATAAATTAATGTGAGAATATTTCCCACCCTTGTTGTAATAACCGATGAAACCGCCATCAACTGCAAGTATCATCGTTCTCAATTCTTCGCTCATCTGCTCCAAACCGCCATATAAAGCGCACACTAAAGCTAACGTACCGAAGTTATATTTTTCGTAAAATCTTCCATTGTGAAAATTGTTTGGATTAACCCTATATGGATTATTTAGAAATGTTCTGTGATTATCAAAACATAATTGATTCTGACCTACTGAGAGGTCAACAAAGATAGGTGTTTTCCACCCGTAGTCAACTTTTTCTTCATTGAGCCAAAGACCACTATTAAAATCATAAAAACCACCTATATCTACTCCGAATAGGGTGTTTAATCGCTTAGTGCTAAAGAGTGAATCCACATCATCAGTAAGCACTAAATAGTAATCCTCTGGATTTATTTCTGTCCACCACTCCGGCAGACTGTTCAACAACTCCTGTTTAACAAGGCTCTTATTTCTGTCAAATTCCATTTTCGTAATCGTGTCCAGATACCTATGTAAGTACCCACGATTACACTAAAAATACATCTCAACACTTTGTCTCCTTCCTATTTTTCCACTGTCACCGTTTTACTGGATGTCGGTTTCGTGCTTTTTCTCTTAGTCTGCGTAGTTTTCTTTTCAGTTGCTTTTCGCACACGCTCCCGTTCATACGCATTTTCTTTCTCATTAAATTTTTTCTTATCTTCATCGAATGTCCCTTGCGTCCTTGCCATAGTCGCTGCATTAATGCCCTGGACAATTTCTTTGTAACTTTCTTCAGATAAACCTCTTTCACCATTCTCGATCATACCGATCGCACGATAAGTAAGGTTACAATACATTGAAACGTCCCTCTGAGAAAATCCTCTTCTGATTCTGTATTCTTTTAAATCTCTTGCATTTAACATGAATTTTATCCTTTCCAATAATTTCCAAAATAAAAATTGCCTTAAAAGAATAGGGTGCAATATGTGATGCACAATATCACACCCCATCTTGTTATATGAAAAAACATAGATTCAAGAATCTATATCCATTCTTGCTTATTAAGCAATAGTTTTTCTCAGAATACATACACCTTTTGCATTGAGCAGTTTTGTAGCGTAAAGCTCATCAGCGGAAATAACAGTTGCTTTCTTCAGGGACTCTCTCTGTTCCTCTGTAGAAGCTGCTTTCTGTGTGATAATTCCCAGAGAGCCTTTCTTTACAATGTAAGTCTTGCACTCATTCTTAGCAGAATCAAAAGTATCATTGTCACACACGATAACTTTAACTGCACCTAAGTAATAACCTAAGACACCATCGGAATCACCTACACCATTCTGATTATGTGCAAATGTATAGTCAGCTTTTACAAACTGATCCATAAGTGTAAAAGATTTTCTCAGTCTGGAATTAATGATAATTTGATAATTGGATAAATCAACATCATCCCCAAATACATCAAAACCAGATTCAATTTCTACAAATCCGATTTCATCCGCTTTTGTGGTAGGTAATTTATAGACGGCATTTTCATCCATCTCTGCAATCAGAGATTTATCAACTGCATCTGCCATAGCTTCACCAACCTGTGTGGCAAGTGAATCAATAACTGCACCTTTGACCTGAATTGCATCTTTATCGTATACTCTAACTGCGGAACCAACCTGTTTGATTTCCGCTTCGTTGTCGGTCATGCTAAGTTCTGCCGGTACAAGATCTACACCTTTTGTCATAGTTGTACCTGTTGCGACACGATCAATCGTAGGGAAATGAATTTTTGAACCACATGTCGTAATATCAGGTACTAAAGGAGTCGCATCAAATGCAACCTTTCCAATTCTCATATGATGATCCATAGCAGCGTTCGCCGCATCTGCAAATAATTCTGGAACTACAATAGCCATAATTAAATTCCTCGCTTTCTCAAAAAATTAAAATAAAAAAGACCCATCAAAATGACAGGTCTTAAAACACGTGTAAAATATTATCGTCTATTCGCCATCAGTCGCTTATATAATTCAGGTTGACTCTGCATTACATTTAGCTTCTGTGAATATGACATTTTATTAAATTCTTCAGGTGTAATTTTATCGTCTGAAGAATGTTCTGAGGGTACATACCCTGTAGATTTCATTCTGGATTTTACAATTGAATCCACTACGGATACCAGAGCGTCTACATCTGTATCTTCCTTTAGGAAATCCATCAGAGATTTATCTAATCCCTTGTTGGTAAGATTTTCCTGAAATTCCAGTCTCTTTTTCTGAGCTGCAACATTCCTTTCGGACTCTTCCAGGGCAGCGATACGATTCTCCAAATCAATCTCAGCCTGTGACTTCTCTACAGGTGTCAGCTCCTTGATCTTGTCTTTCAGGTCTTTAATTTCCTTTGAATAATGACCACGGATTTTATCTTCGGCAGACTGAATCGCTTTATCATAGTCAGTCTTTGACATTGTAACTGTATCTACATCTTCTCTGGTAGTTTCATCCGCTACGGATGCCCCATCTTTGACTTCTGTATCTACTGTTGTTGTTTCTGTGTTTGTGTTTTCCATAATTTTACATCTCCGTTTCCTGTTTTCATGCTTTGCCCCTAAATCGTTGCTCACACGAACCCATTATTTTTTTCTACACAAAAAATATATTTAACTTCCATCTGAAGTAATAATAATCATAAAATGGGTGGGATTTTTTAAAATAATTAAAGGAGGTACAGGGAACCCCACCAAAAACCTGTTTTTGTTAAACAAAAATCGAATTTAACATAAATGTTTTCGTAAATTAAACGATAAATTTAATACGGAAATTAAAGACATTATGAGCCTCAAAAGGAGTCTCCAATAGTGCCTTATACATGAAAACTTTGCAATTTCGTACTATTTTTCAATAATCTTCCATTACAAATATATATCTAAATATCAAGCGGACTTCTGTCTAATAAAAGACTATTACCACCGATACCGATACCAAAATTAATATCCCTTCATCTGAAGGAATTTATCAAGGGACTCCCTGTCAAGTAAATGCAGCTCTGCTTTATTATTCTTGAATCGAGACAATAATCCCTCACTAATGCGTGTTTGTTTTGCGATAAACTTCTGATTGACTCCCTCACTCTTAATGAGAGCTAAAAGTCTATCTCTTAATTTTTCCTGTGACATTTTGTCCACCTTTCTAAATTATGTTGTACAAAACAAACAGTTTTTATAATTTACCACTTGACTTTTTATTTTATAAGTGGTATAATTATTATTTTTATATACCATATAGTGCAATATGTAAAAATATCATCATTCTGTTTTTATCATGATATTATTGTATATTATCAATGTCAATTTTTGGCACATGGGGAATTTTCTTTAAAGGGTACTTAGCGCACCAAATACCCCATACACTGTTCAAGAATTATTGTACAACTTTTGTTTTTATCTGGTATTTTTTTCCATATAATTCATGAATTTCGTCCCTTGTAAACAGTTGATTCAAGTCTTTCAGACTCTTCACAGATGTTTTGGAACTTGTCTCATTTTCTGTGACTTCTTCCAGATACGTCACTGTTCCTGGGTTGCTTTTAATCGCTGCAAGAAACTCTTTTGGATAAATTTCGTATATCCACTGTAGCAAAGTCTGACCTAGACAGTGCTTCTTCTTATCACCGATAAGTCGCTTATCCCTCTTATCATCCAGAACGATTTTTCCTTTTTCATCTTTCACAACCTTGCCATGTTTGTTCCTGCGTGGGTGAACGTCAAATATATCACGGATTAATTTTTGAATATCCCATGTAGTGATTTTTCTTTCAATAGTCTGGTTCACATCCGAATAGCGAATCTCATTCAGAGCATTTTGGATCAGATTTTGTTTCAGTTCAAACATTTCTTCAGCCGTAATAGCTCCGCTGGCATATTTAGCATAAACCTGATTCAGACGATCATTCCACTCTAAGCCAATCTTTTTGATAGCTTCGATTCTGTTATAATCCGCTTTCAAACCTTTAGGAATCGGATTCAGAATATCAACAAATGTGATCATCTTTGTTCTCTCTGCACGTTCCAGATGATTCTTGATAACAGTCGCTAGCTTGTCCATTGTACACTCCAACGGAATGTAGATTTTCTCTTCCAATGCTTTACGCTCCTGTGTCAGAAGAATTTGTTTCTGACGATGCAGCTCTTTTTCTTCTTCATTTACAAAACGCTTCTTTTTCTTCTTTGGAACAGACTTCAGACCTTTGGTAAACTGCGGACGCACCATAAATTGATCTGGATTAACCTTCAGGAAAAGATTGTCAATTTCTTCTGTGAGTTCTTGAATTTCTGCTTCAGTCGTTGCTTCATTCCTACGCTGCGCAAGTTCCTTGTATTTACTGATGGTTGACTCCGACACCGTTTTTTTATACCTCTGTTCAGTAATGACTAACGTTCCATCATCCCGTAATACTGCACCTTCAGCCTGTAGATACGGACGCTTTCTTATTTCACTGATTTCTGTTGCAAGATTTACACCCTTGTATCGGCGTTTGGCACTGTCGATAGCAATACCAGATGCCACCGCAAGAATTGAAATATCGTCATAAATCTGTGATAAATATTTTTCTTTGTTCTGCTCTGTGCCAGTATTGTAAAGATGCCAGTAGAAACATTGTAAGTCCCTTGCAAGGTTACAAATTTTTCCGATAAAGTCATTTGCTAACTTACCATCAATGGATGCCATCTCTTCATTTGTATAGTTTTTAGGATCATTTTCAGGTGAAAGCCCGTTGATGGGAATAAGATATTTTCCAGAATTTACAGTTTCCTTTGTAGCTTCTAAGATTACAGGGTCATTACCAATATAGGCTACGTCACTATCCTGATCAGATCCTTGCCAAATGTCCGACAGGAAACAACCTTTTCCCCACAGATTAATAACTAAAATTCTATCCGTGAAATTGAACCACTTCCACTCATCACGATAGGTATTCTTCAGGATTGCATTCTCTCCAACTGCAATATGTGGACTTCTGAAACCGTATAGTTCTTCACCATCTGAATATCTTTTACAATAGCACTGGAAATCAGATAAGATACTTGTCTCAATTTTTTCACCTGTGGATGCTCTCAACATCTCAAATGGATTACCAACCAACGTACAGAAATCAGAATTATTCAACTGAATTTTTCCCTGATACAACCTGTCAAGAATACTGTTCAAGAATGTTCGCCTGTAGTTCGTGTACCATGTTGTTCTAGTAATATCCTCATTAATCTGAAGAAGTTCTTTCATCATTCGTGTTCCAATGTTATCCGTATCGGCTGCTTTCGTATTCAAACCACGCTTCAGGAACGCTGGATATTTTTTCATAAGATTAATCTCATGTACCTGTGGTTCCACGATTTTCCAGAGCTGTTCTTCATCGAGATTCAGTGTGTCCAACACCTGATACCACAACTGTTGACGATCACCAAATTTAGAAATTTTCTCATACTTGCAAACACCAAAAATCTGTTCATCCGAAATCAACTTCTCTCTGTACCAGTCCCAGGTCAATCGCTCCTTTTCAAATTTAATTGGCTTTTCCAGTCCCTTAATCTCTTTTTCAAGTTCAGGAAGAAGTTTTTCTTGATCTGCAATAGCTTTTTGTTCTTCCAACTTCGATTCTGCAATTTCTTCTGTGGATGCACCTTTATTTGATAAGATAGTATGTTTTCTCTTCGCTGCCGTAGCTCTATTATTGATTCTGGTACATTCCTCTTTAAGCTCCTGTAAGCGTGGATCAGCTTCAAGTTCCCTTAATCTGTCCTTTTTATCTTCTAAAACCATATGTTCAACAATTACATCTGCAAACTTCAGAATCTTTACACTGTTTTTTGTTGTAACAATCTTTACTTCATATGGATTAAACGCATTCCCAAACCTATCATAAATTACAGGCTTGTCCACACCGGCAAACTTCTCACGGTAATATTCCTGAAGTTTTGTGTTAAAGATAGCACTCTTGAAAAAGTGATTCCTAAGAAGTAAAAATCCTTTATCCTTATAAGTATGTTCATCCCCGTTCCTGTCAATATATTTTCCAGTGTTAAAGATAGATTCATCTGCAAGAGATTGTCCATCCCAGAGGTCAATATGTTTCTCATAGTCCTGTTTTGTTACTTGTAACCTTTTTGTCGCTGCATCAAGTGTAACTACATTACATGGCATTGTATGTGTTCCATCTGCTTCATCAATCAGTAGGATTGAGTTTGGATCAATGTCAAGTGTTCCTATGATGGAACTGGAAGTCAAGCTCTCATAGCTTCGTGTACTCACAATATCAATCTTTTCATCTTTCGCAAACTTCTCTCTGAACAGAATCCCTAAAGTCTGCCATGATTCCATTTCGGCAAAATATTTTTCATCTATGAAGAGACAATTTCCAGTTCTTGCCTTACTGGACGTTCTCTGGAAGTTTACATAATGTATTCCATTAATGGTAACTCCACCGGCATATACCATCTTCCTTAACTCCGTTTTTGTGATTAAACGCTTACTCTTTTTCTCATCCAACTGTTCAACAAGTCCTGTATCTTTATTATAAATATTTTTGTTCTCGTCTGTCTTGATATACACATCTGACTTAAACTTAATGTTTATGATCACATCCGTATAATCCACGCCTGATACCGTTCTAATAGCATCACTGGAATCTTTTACCAGTACCCGTAAATGACGGGACATAAGGCTATCTGTAATTGTTCCAGAGTATAAATACCTTGTGTCCTTCTTTGGCAGCGTAATATCTTTCCTGAAACTCCAAATCTGGTTGTGCAAGGACTCAACCTTTTGTTTCAGCTCCGGCGTATCTGTCTCCTTTAGCTGTTTTTTCGCATCCAGATATTCAGAAATCAGTACATCGTCTTTAATCTGCCAGTATAAATAAGAAGCATCAAAGTTTCTAATAAGCATATCATTGTGTTTTTTTCCAGTATTTTCCATATTAAATTTCTCCTTTATTCAAAATAATTCTTTACACAAGTTTCAATGTCAGCGTTGATGGAACAGATACTATCCAGTGGTATATGTGTTTCTCCGTCCTTAACAAGCTGCATCATATCTGGTGGTATTGCAGTTACCTTGTCTCGTAAATCCCAGTATATTTTTGAGATAATTCCATCTACATACTTATCTGTCTCTGATCTTATCGCACTCCACAAATAGTTATTTTTACAATTTTCGACATAGGAATCATCATCAATATATTTCTTCAATTCATCTGCAAAAATCTCTCTGATTCTCTCAGGTGTGAGTGCGTCCAACTCTAATCCTTTTTCCAGACCATTAATCCCATTTGTTTCTTTCATCCAGGAATCCAGACCTTTTTTCTTGGGAGAGTACATATTATTTTTCAGTTCTTCTTCTGATAACTGATCTGGTACGATTCCAATTCGTTTAGCAATAACTCTCACATTCATCCCCAACTGCTTCGCCATAATTTCATCCTGTACCTTGAATGTATTGGCGATTGAATATCCTGTCGGATCGTAGTCACTCATAATCAGAAATACCAGCTCTTTTATTTCATTCTCCGAATTATCACGGATTTTTCTCAAAAGTGTTTCCATAGCACCAAAAGCACACAAACCTTTTGAGGATATTGCGGAACATCCTAAAAGTTCACTAATATCACGAATGAATTGGAAGATGGTATCTTTCTCGCAACACACCACAATGTTTTTATAGGGACTGAAGCTATATCTATCTGGAACGTTATAATTTCTGCTCTCATCACAAATCATAATGTCACGGTATGTAAGTTTTCCTTGCTTCACAAGTTCAGTTAGGTACTTCGACAACACTTTGTCCCATCCTGTCAGTGCTTCTTCTGTATCATCTTCAGCCGTGAGCAGTCCCAACTTATCCAGCGTAGGTTTTACAACCGCATACCAAAAGTTTCTCTGTGATCTCTCATATCTACAGGTACAGAACTCTTTCTCATTCATGATAATGCTTCGCATCAGTTCTGATTTCTTCAGGCTGCCTAATTTTTCACGAATCTCTTCTACTGGCAAATCCTTTATCGCTGCTCTTAATTCAACAATTGTATCTTTCAAAAAAATTCTCCTTTATTTACAAAACGAAAACGCATACTATTAAAATCGCTGAAACCCTTGCAAATATTGACTATTTAGCATTTTTTCACATCAAAAATCTGTTCAAAATTACCCCTGGATTTCGTATGCTATTTTTTCTTTCTAACACCATTAATACCCTTATATGACAAGGCATTCAGCGATTTTACTGTTTTCAAAATCTGCTTAAAATTACCCCTATTGTATACAAATGTATAATATGAATGACCGTAGGGAATGAGTGTGGGGGGTGGGGACACCTCACACAGAGATTCTCTCTCACCCATCACTCTAAATCTCATTCCAATCCAATCTCTACACATACACACTCTCTGATACACACTCTCTATCTCTAAGCTAATAATTCAATCTCTAGTTCATTATTCATCTGTATAACTACATCATCTGTATTAACTGGTATATCATCATTAGTAAACTCATTCTTAAATGACTCTGGACTTACAAAGATATACTTGTTATACTCAAATCCTTTATCTGAATATTCTTTCTTTACAATCAAACATCTTTCCGTATGTAGCTTTTTGATATATTTCCTGATATTGTGCTTATCCATATTCAAATCATCTGCTAACTGGTCATATGTTACGGATTTACCATTTGACAGATTTCGTACCAGTGTAATAAACACAATGTACTCAGCTTGTGTGATTTTTCCATCAATCAATGCACCAGCTATCGAGAAATAGAACTCAATGTATCCTTGTTGAAATTCCTTTAATCTTCTGGCAAGTTTCAGTCTGCACTCTTGAAACTTCTTCGGCTGCTTCGGATCAGGAATCATTTCAATCCATTTTTTTGCTTCTAATTCCAAAAGCAGAGTTTTCAGAAGTCGATCTGCGATACATTGTTTCTTTTTCACGGATGAATACAAAAGCTCTTTCAGGTTCCTAACTCTGAATCCTCTACGTCCAAATGAGTCCTTGTACACATCTAATAAGGTAATAATCAGATATTCATTCCCTGTCATTGTTCTCAAATCCTTGTTCAATAATATTTTTTTATTGATTCTCGCTGCATCTGCTTTTCCTAATGACAGCTTCGCTCCATTATGGTAAGTTCCGCAGTAAGCCTTATCGCATTGATCCTGAATCCACGCTCTATGCTTATCACCTTCAGGAAATGACTCATAGCATCCTAAGAGCTTATAATCCGTATCCAGAAATCGGTTTGTATCCTCTTCAATTACTTTTTTGTCCTTTGGTGGTCTGCATTTCGTGTTGTATTCCTGGCATAAGGTATGAATCTTTGACTTCGTGTATCCGTCCATCTGAAGCATTTTTACGATTCTTCCATGCCAGAAGTTACGCTGTCCCTCGTCAACTCCTTCATTCATGACCTTTTGGATGCACAAATAGCATGGGTAATCATCCAGTGCTTCATAGTTCCAGTCCACTTTATCTAAGATTTTGGCAGTTTCCTGTGTTTCCGTGAAATAATCCATTTGTCTACGGATATAGGACAAATCAAATTGCTTAAACTTGCTCCCAACCATATAGGAATTATTTACCATCTTGACATACGCCCAGTTATCACGATTCTCATAATCGTAACTGCCATCAGCCTGTTTATGATTATAGGTACAAGGTGGTCTTGATATTTGAGTTGGTGATGCAGCTTGCGGATCAGCGTTCAAAATTGATACAAGTTTCCTATTTAAGTCCCATACTTCATTGAGCTTACAGGTTGGCTTAATAGAGACATAAAAGTGGAATCCATGTCCACTGGCTACACAAGCGTGAAGATATAGCTTCGGCAGCTTGTTATGAATCCAGTGAGTGAAATCTGACGCATCGTGAAGGTCTGGAAAGTCTTTCTGATCAAAGTCCAGATAGAGAACCTTCCTCTGTCTCTGCGTAGTCTTAGTTCCGTTCTCTTTCCCTCTGTTGGTTGCAAGTTGATTGTAAACATCGTGAGTATAGCGGTACTTCTGGATGAACGCTGCATAGTCCTCAAACGTCTTTACGAACTCAACCTTAGTGGACACCACACGACCGTGTAAGTCTCTTCTCAGGGCAATTAAGCGCACATATTCTTTCTCTCTGAATGTACTGGGATACATCAGATTAAAATAATGCCTTAAAATATTCAGTTGTTCTACGTTGTTACTAATAAAAAGTCACCTTTTCTTTCTAAAAAGCAAAGTACACCAATATTCAATTGTAAAAAGTTGGGAATTTCGCCGGAATCGGCAAAAGATTAAATAAAACTTGAAAAATGCTAAAATGTACCATTGACAAATGAAGTCAAATGTTATATAATCTCATATGTGTTAAGTTTTATGACACAACTTAAAAGTGTACTCGTTTACGGGTTACTAATTTTGGTATTGGAACAAATCTGAACTTCATCTACTGGGAATAGATGTGGTATAAGTAAAAGATATAGTTCCACTTTGTATCGTAACATATCTGATTATTTTTGTCAACAGATTTCTGGGAAAAATCTGTTATTTTTTTGCCATAAATTTCCAGATATGAAGCAATTAACGGACAGGCTCTATGATGAACCTGTCCTTTTTTGTATTATTTATTGAGTTTTAATCTTCCAAATACTTGTTAATTTCATCAAGAAACATTCCATTTTCTGATCCTTTGATAAAATTGTTCTTGTCTACTAAAACCCATCCATGCTTCGGCGGATCGAGTGTTTCAATCAACTGCATCTTCTTTTTTTCAGCTTTCTTTTTCACCATTTCAAAAGTTAGAATTGGCGTAACATTGAGTGCTTCTGAGCCTTTATCTGTTTTCATAGGTTCAAATTCAACAATGTCATTGACATCTAAATGTTTAGATTCATCCATAATTTTACTAAAATGTACAAAGTAATCTAACCCATTTTCACCTGTAATAAATCCATACCCCTGTTTCTCACTAAAAGAAATTACTCTTCCTCTCATTGTTCGTTCCCCTTTCTAAATTCTACAGAATATTATCATCCATCAAATCAAATATACACTTTACTTTTCCATGATACTTTTCAGGAATTTTTACCTGTACAGTATATTTTTCACTTCTCTTTCCATATTCAATAATATAGCAATCGGAACTTTCTTTTCTATATATATCATATATAATTACGTTTTTTCTTCTCTGCAAGTCCCTAAACATAGCTATTGAACGTCTAATGCATATATCAGTTAATTTTTTCAGATTTTCTATAATTAAGCAATTTTGATAATAAACATTAACACCATCAGTTTCACTTATTTTTATCTCAATACTCTCTTTATAATCATTGAGTTTTTCCTTGACAAAATTCTCTAATTCTTCTTCCGTTGGACAAAACTCTTCTTTTTCCTCATCAGCTTCATCCAGATTTTCCCAGTAATATTTATCATCTTGTATACTGATTTCTATATTACTATATGGTGTTTCACCTTTTAATTCCGCATTTGTAGAAAAATCACACTCGGAGCAACAAATTATTTCAGCTTCATGAGTTTCATAGTTTACGTTCTTTGATCTCTGAGATAACTTCCCATCCTTCTTAAAAAATTGTCTAACTGTATACTGTTTCAATGTATCGTGGTATAATTTTGCACCACATATAGGGCATTTAGTTAAAAGATATTTCATCAATACTCACCTGTCTCTCTGTTATTCTTCCGGCTCAAATTCAATTTCATCTTGTACTTCCATCAACTTCAGGACTGCATCACTCCATCCAGATTCAGAAATGTACTTGTCGATGATAAACTGTAAATCTTTCTGCAAGTTATCATCTGCATTCTTGATCAGAATACCGTTCTGAGTCGCACTGATCGCACATAAGCAGCCTTCATACAGGTTCATGCTCTTTCTGATTTCTTTTGGAATCGTGATACGTCCCAACGCATCAATTCTCCTGGCTAACTCTGCCATGTTGCACCTCTTCTCTGTTATATTCTTTCATTTTCTTCACATTGTGCAAAATAATCTTTAATTGCCTTTATGGTTGAATCCTTATGGTTTCCATACAAGCGTTCAAAATTCATGTCTTTTTTAACAATGTCAAGCAACTCTGTATCAACCGAACCTCTGTGAGCTTCGTTGTATGCAACTAAATGTTCGTAAATTTCCTTTGCACTTCCAAGAGAATCCACCACCTTCAGAATCTCTTCTCCAAATTTCATGGAATCAGTTTTCTCTTCTTCTGCGGAAGTATAGGTGATGTTATTCTCTGGAACTACAACCAGTCCATCCGCTGTGATGTATCTCTTGATCGTCAGTTTTATTCCATAAATAAGTCTGATTAAATCAGGAGACAGATCACAAGTCACAGGATCGCTAATTAAATTCCTTGCATTTTCAGCCTTAAATCCGATAAAAGCTACATCTTTAAGTACAGTTGTCCTCTGGAATATGTCATTAATTTCAACATCCGCTAATACTGCCTTAACTGTACACTCTTTCAGATGGAATAATCCAAGTGATAGGACGCTTTCTCCGTATGAAGCTGGACTTGCATACAGAAAAGATGGTCTAAAGTTTGGCATAGTGTTATAAATGGATATAACAAATTTGTTCTCAGTATTATCTTGTGTTCCACTGGATAAATTTTCCAGTTTAACTGCCGTTCCAGATGCAATTACGCCCATAATATCTGCCGAAAATGAGACATAATCAATGTCCAGACCGATTATTGCATCTCCACCGATGGCAATGACTTGATCTCTTAACTGACCGATGGCATAATCTTTCGCCCTTTTCAGTTTGTCCGAATACATGGTACTATTTGTTCCAAAGAAATCCGCAAATCCGGCACCAAGAGAACTTAGAAATCCTGTACCTAATGCACATTCACCAGAGTACACGCCGAAATATTCACTGATTCTATGTCCCTCAAAGCTATAGCCTGAAGTCATTAGTATGGTTTTACTCACGCTGCATTCCCCTTTCTTCTTTTTCATGCAAGATTATCCCCGTTACTTATGTTGTGTTGTTATGGTTATGATATTATCACTATTTTCGTTATATGTCAATAATTTTTACAATTATTTCTAATATTCATTTCCAATTATTTACATTTCATTTATTGCATGATTTTAATGTATCTGATATAATTAGTCTTAACACTATATGTTACAGGAAGGAGTGGATAACAATGCAGAAAATTTCGACTCATCTAAAAGAAATGATGAAAAATGCAGATGTAACTGTTCCAGAAGCAGCCGAATGTATAGGATGTTCAGTTGGAACATTCAGAAATAAATTATCAAAAGACAGATTCTCTGTGAATGAACTTATGATACTATGTGAAATATGCAACTATCATTTAGCTTTTATCCCAAACAGCTTAGAACTTGATACATCATCTTGCAACGATAGTACCTCACCTTATTTATTTGATGTAGATTCTTACATTCCAGATGAGGAATCTAAAGTAAAAGTTAAAATATATAGAAATGGCAAATTTGACAAAGTATTCGATATTTTGAAATCTTATGTCAACACTTTAAATCCTTCAGAAGCAGAAAAATTTTCTCAACTAAGACTTCCATTAAATTTTAACGGTAGACATCTTCAAATTGGTGTTGAACTTCGCAATGATGATGAACCTGATTCAAAAGATTCAAAAGAATAATTGCTAAAAAAGGGGAATAAGATGGAAAAAGATGGAGTGGGTGTTGTAATCCCACTCCTTTTTATTATACGGTAAATGTAATCGTTTGTTCTGCCAATACAGCTCCATCGGAATCTAACACTTGCAGCGTAAATGTTTTATCAACCGCCCTATCCACTGTATATTTCAGTGAGATTTTTGTTCCATTTACTGTTTGAGTAATCGCATACTCTGACACAACATTCCATTTAAAATCAGTTTTCTCTATAGTTGCACCTGTAGAATCAGTAAAAGCTACTGTCCATGACTTTGTTCTACCATAACGTAGAGAATCACCACCTGATATTGTGACACTCTGCTTCGGTGTATCTGGTGTTGGTTCCGGCTCTGGTTCTGGATCAGGATTAACATTAGCATAAACTTCGGCTATGATATGAAATAGTCCGTCCTTTTGGTAAATATTGTCAACTTTAAAGGTACGTCCGTAAATATTAAAGGTATCATCTATCGCTAATACCTTTACAGTGTCCGTGATTTCAGTTACAAATTCCATGTTTCCATTAACAATTGAAATCGTATTATTCACTGATGTAAGACCGTTCTTCAGATCATAGCCATATACAGGAACATTTTTCACTGTTCTGTTATTCGTGTTCAAAATTCCATTGCAAGCGATAGCAAATGACTTATAATAACAGGTGTTTTCTTCTGTCTCTTTATTCACAAGGACGTATGTTTTCTTGCCATATTGGATGAGTGAGCCTTGATTTACAGGTGCATCTACTCCATAGTAGAGCATGATCCTGTCCTCTGTGCTTTGACCATCATCACATCTTCTGAAGAAAGCAGTAAATGTCTTTCCGGAAATCACGGCAGTAATGGACTTACCCTCTCTTGCCATTGTATCTGCAAAAACATTTTCCAATGGGGTATACATTAAATCTGACATTCTGATCCCCCCTTATCGTGTGTAAAACATAAATGTAAAGTCTGAGTCCTGGTAGTGCATTTCAGCTTTTACACGCTCAATCTCTGATCTCAGCTCTTTAAGCCGGTTCTGAAGATTAGTAAACGCTGCACTAGCGGTCACAAATTCAGTTTCGACTTTTCTATAACTGTCAATGTTTCCCAGTAAGCTATGTAAGATTGTGTATGCAGCTTCGAGCAGTTTGGCATGATCCGTGTTCTTATCATAATTTGCTTCAGGATCAAGACCACACTCATTAAGGATTTTCTCATACACACGGATTCTATCACTCTTCAGACCTTCATAATCTTTATTGCCGGTCATTTCGGCAGTCGTTTTGTTTGGATAATAGTTCTTATAATTCAGTTCCAGAAGCAGTCTTTCATAGTTGGTAAAGCCGGTTCCCAGCTCTGCATCTCCTTGTTCATAATATTGATTATCGTCATATTGTTTCATGGCATTCTCCTTCCTTAACATAAATAAAAGTTTACGCAACGTGTCCCGTATGCGTTCATAGAAAAGTGTACTTCATCAATTTCATACTCTTTATCCTCGATGATGATTGAGCCTAAATCCCTGGCTAAATTAATCTCCTGAATGGACATAAACTCTTCATTGTGTGGTTCTTCAGATGGGACAATCTCATCCACCATATTGTTATGACAATAAAAAAAGTGTACCGGCAAGACATTCAGATCCTCTTGCAGATACACCAGTGCTTTCTTCTCATTTATTAAATTGATACTTGTCACAACATACGGTTTGTCCAGCTCATCCGACTGATAATCCGTATTGGTTAAATCATCAATCTGTGAGTAGAGATCATCCTCGTTGGAGAACTCAATTACTTTTACTGCGTTATTAATTTTTCCCATATTGTTTTATTCCTTTCTGTGTTTAGTATTACTTTTTATATAATATGTATTACTCTTAACTATTTAAGAGAATTGTACCTCTATTTTCAACGAAAACTCCTTCAGGGTAAACTTATTCACCTAACCACATACAATCCATTTTTGACCTGTTTTTTACAGTCTCTCATAAAGGATAATTTAATCTCAAATCTATGTTCTATATTCTAATGTACAACTTGAAATTTACGGGACAAACCTGTAAGTGGTAAACTCCTATACTTATCACTGTTCTTTCCAGAATTTAAGTCTACATCATAGAATCTCTGACAAATTTAACCAATTTACTTGACTTTGGTACGCCGTAGGCGAATAATCCGTAGGGGAAAAGGAAACGGCTTCCGTATCAGGACAGAGTTTCCCTATCGCATTGAAAAAGAAACTCTGATATGCCCTGAAATGAATAATCCGCTTTTTGCAGAGGTATCCGTGTCCCTGTAGAGCAGTTCAAACTATGAGTGCGGTTTTCTTCGATTCCGCATGGACTTTAATATTGGTCTGCCACGCCCTCAATACGCATCGTTTCCAATGCTTGTCCATTTCCGCATCCTATAAGAAATCCTATAGGTGCCGTGGTTCAGATATACCCTGTGTACGTCCAGGCTTATCCTTTGCCCCCGTTGCGCTACACTTAACCAATGTACAGACTGTCCGTACCAATAGGAAGTCTGGTTAGGCATATGAGGTCTTGCGCTCTCTCCAACCCCTGTGGTCATGGATCGCTGATAGCCGCAGCGTTCCAACCCCGACAATTTATTCGTTAGGCTTGCCGATACCGATTTTATTTATCCAGAAGTAATCCTAACCCTGTCCAACTCACTAAAGTATATTAAAATTATTACTTTTGATATAGTAAATATTACTTTCAGTCCTAAAAAAGAGTAAATTTAATACACCGAACACAAGTTCATTCTTGACAGGATCGGTGTTGTGGTTTAGAATATCTCTTATAAAAGGTGTATACAAAACACACCCTACCACATTTTCATTTCAAAAAAGAAACTGTGCTAAGTTGATTTTTTCAAATATTAAATTGTGGGTACTAGGCTGCACTGGTAATGCCGTCTAGTATAAGGTAATCGGTTCTGGTAAAACCGATCAGTTAAAATGTTTATGTACAGGACGTGCAACAATAATAAAAGCGGTATGAGGTTAATGCTTCATACCGCTTTAGTCTTGTTACCCAACTACTGCAATACGTTTTTACCCTGTTTTCCTGCACCTGTATTTATTGTACACGGTAATTCTGGAAATTGCAATAGTTTTCAAAAATTTTCTTATATAAAAAGTATTACTTATTATATAATTATTATTACCGATTTTAGAAAAAGTTTTCATCTTCTAAAATTTCCTTATTTTCACGGACATATTTTGTAATCAACATATTTAAAGCTGAATTATTTGATATGCCTTGCAGCTTGTTAATTTTGGTAAATGCGTCATATATTTTCATGTTCACTTTAGCAGATATTTGTTTATCCTTTGCCCCATCTTTTGACACAATCTGCTCAACAGTAGTTTTCTTCACATTGGAATTTTCTTTTT
>ERZ1034928.248-NODE-248-length-31919-cov-21.785118_pt1 | contig 31919 bp, 50 predicted proteins | sample MGYA00520627_ERZ1034928 | MGnify/ENA primary metagenome ERZ1034928 (study PRJEB33766, sample SAMN09781755) | gut metagenome | biome: gut microbiome | host: Homo sapiens | place: Madagascar | study: EMG produced TPA metagenomics assembly of the PRJNA485056 data...
ATCCCGCGATTTTCGGGCCTGCGCGGTGCCGCGCAGCGTGTGGGCGCGAGTTTGGCCGGGTAATTCAAACAAATCTGCGGTTTTGCGGGGCGGCAGCGCCAGATTGCTTCCCTACTTCTTCCTCCTGAGCGGGCGGGCTTTGCCCCGTCCCGCAAAGCTGCAGAGTGACGGTGCCCAAGTCGGGCACGGGAAGGAGTGCTTTTGATCATGGCGAAAGCGTATGCGCGTCGAAGAGAATATGCAGAGCTGCGGCAGGCCATGCTTGAAAACCTGGCTGCCCGGGGCCTGGATGCTGAAATGTACCGAGACAAGGTCCAGGAGTACATGGACTTTTGGGTGCGGCGGCAGGAGCTGCGGGACGACATTGCCAGGCGCGGCCTGACCGTCATGGACGACCGGGGCCGCCTATCGGAGAATCGGAGCGTGTCCCTGGAGATTCAGGTCTCCCGGCAGATGCTGGCGATCTTCTCCACCTTGGGCTTCAAGGAGGACGCTTTGTCCTCCGGCGGCAGAAGCGAGGACGACGATGAGCTGTGAGCTGCCGCCCCAGGTGCTCCGCTACATCGAGGCCGTGGAGGCGGACACGCCCCGGGCCTGTCCGGAGCAGCACGCCCTGGTGGCCTATGTGCGGCGCGTGTTTGCCGAGGAGGACATCTATGTGGACACAGAGCAGCTGCGGCACTACCTGGGCCTGGTGAAGTATTTCCCTTACGAACGGCTTTTCCCCTGGGAGGAATTTCTCCTGGCCTTGTGGGATTGCACCTACCGCGCCGATGGGCGCCCCCGGTGGAAAAAGCTGCTGTGCATGGTGGGCCGTGGAGCAGGGAAGGACGGCTTTATCGCCTTTGATTCCGCGTGTTCGCTGTCCCCCTATAATCCGGTAAAAAAATACAATGTGGATGTTTGTGCCAACAACGAGGAGCAGGCGGTCACGCCCGTCAAGGACCTGTCGGATGCCCTGGAATCTCCCAAGTGGGAATCGAAGCTCCGGAAGCACTATTACCACACGAAAGAAATGGTCCAGGGCGTGCGCAACAAGGGCATCATGAAGGGCCGCACCAACAACCCAAAGGGCCGGGACGGTATGCGCTCCGGCAAGGTGATCTTCAACGAGGTCCACGCCTTTGAGAATTACAACAACTACAAGGTTTTTGTGACCGGCCTGGGCAAGGTGGCCCAGCCCCGGATCGGGATGTTTACATCAAACGGCGATGTCTCGGACGGCCCTCTGGACGACTTCCTGGCCCAGGGCCGGAGGATCCTTTTTGAGGGCGAGGCGGAGCCGGAGGGCGGGTATCTCCCGTTTATCTGCTGCCTGGAGAACCGGGAGCAGGTACACGACCCGGAGAACTGGCACATGGCCAACCCGTCCCTGGCGTACTCCCCGCACCTGCAGCAGGAGATCGCGGACGAGTATTCCGACTGGCAGAAGAACCCGGAGCAGAACGGGGATTTCCTCACCAAGCGCATGGGCCTCCGGGCGGGGCAGCTGGAAATCAGCGTTACCGACTATGCCAAGGTGAAGGCGACCAACCGGGCCCTGCCGGACCTGACGGGTAAGTCCTGCGTGGCCGGTATCGACTACGCGGAGATCAGCGACTGGGCCAGCGTCAATCTGCATTTCCGCGTCGGCTCCCAGCGCTACGACATCAATCATTCCTGGGTGTGCCTCCAGAGCCGGACGCTCTCCCGGGTGGTGGCGCCCTGGCGGGCCTGGGCGGAGGCCGGGCACCTGACCGTGGTGGACGATGTGAGCATAGACCCCCGGCTCCTGGCTGAGTATCTGCGAGTGATGGGCCTGAAGTATAACATCGTCAAGCTGGCAATGGATCACTTCCGCTGGACGCTGGTGGGTGACGCCATGCGGGGCATCGGCTTTGATGCCAAGGACAAGGCCCGCGTGAAGCTGGTCCGGCCCTCGGACATCATGCAGGTGGACCCGGTGATTCAGGAGTGCTTTGACCGGGACCTGTTCACCTGGGGCGACACTCCGCCCCTACGCTGGGCGGTGAACAATACCAAACGAGTACGCAGCGGCCGCAAGGCCGGTACGGATACAGGAAATTTTTACTATGCCAAGATCGAGCCAAAGAGCCGAAAGACGGACCCGTTTATGGCTCTGGTAGCGAGTATGACCGAGGAGCCGGTGCTGGGCACCGGGGAGCCGGTTAAGCTGCCGCCTATCGGCGCGATCAGGCTGTGAGGAGGTGGCAAATGGCCCTTAATTTTTGGAAATGGCTTGCCGGAGGCAAGGCGCGGTCTCCCACCACGGTGGAGATTACCTGCCGCGAGCTGATGGCAGCCGCGCAGGAGTTCCAGCTCCGGGACCTTGCGTTCTGGTCCTGCGCAAACATGATCGCCAATGCCGTGGCCCGGTGCGAGTTCCGTACCTTCCGCGGTGGCCAGGAGATACAGGAGCGGGAGCACTACTTGTGGAATGTGGAACCCAATGTGAACCAAAACTCCACGGCGTTTTTGCATAAGCTGGTGGCCAAGCTGCTGACGGACGACGAATGCCTTGTCATTAGCACCCGCCAGCGGGAAGGCTACGATGCCCTGGTGGTTGCCGACAGCTATATGCTTAACGGCTGCTACCCCAGCAAGCAGAACGAGTACACCGATGTGCAGGTGGGCGATGTGAGCTACGAAAAGACCTTCCGGGAGCGCGAGGTGCTCCATCTCCGGCTGAATCATGTAAACATCAAGCCGGTGCTGGATGGTCTGTATGCATCCTACTGCCGCCTGATCACCGCCGCCATGAAGCGGTACGAGTGGGACAAGGGGCAGCACTGGAAGGTCCATGTAAATCAGCTGGCCCAGGGGCAGGACGACTTTACAGCAAAGTTTACCGCCATGATCGAAGAACAGGTAAAGACCTTCCTGGATTCCAACGGCGCGATTCTCCCGGAGTTTGACGGCTACACCTACACCAACGAGGGCGGTAAATCCACCGTGGACCTTGCAGACATCCAGGCCCAGGCGAAGGACATATTCGCCTTTACGGCTAAGGCCCTGCAAATTCCCGCCGTGCTTATCGACGGCACTGTCCAGGGCACGGAGGACGCACAAGCCCGATTCCTTACCGGCTGCATCGACCCCATCTGCGACCAGCTGCAGGAGGAGATCAACCGCAAGCGCTACGGCTACGAGGCTATGCGCCGGGGCGACTATCTCCGCATCGACACCAGCGGCATCCGTCACTTTGATATGTTCGCCAATGCGGCCAATGTGGAAAAGCTGGTGGGCTCGGCGGTGTTTACCGTCAACGACATCCTCCGGGCGGCCGGGCTGCCTACCATTTCGGAGCCCTGGGCGGACGAGCACTATCTCACAAAAAATATCGCGACGCTGAGCGAGTCCGTCACTTCTGTCAGCGACGCGAAAGGAGGCAACGAATGAAAGCAAGACTTTGGGAGCTGAAACAGGCCGCAGAGGGCGGTGTGCTGGAGCTCTACATCTACGGCGATGTGGAGGCGGAAACCTTTAACTGGGAGGCGTGGCGCTATGAGCCCGGCGAAAACAGCGCCCAGCATTTCCGGGAGGAGCTGGCCAAGTACCCGGAAGCATCCGAAATCCGCATCTACATCAACAGCTACGGCGGCAGCGTGTTTGAGGGTACGGCCATCTATAACCAGCTCAAACGCCACCCGGCCCACAAGACGGTGTATGTGGATGGCTTTGCCTGCTCTATCGCCTCCGTCATTGCTATGGCCGGTGACGAGGTGGTTATGCCCCGCAACACAATGATGATGATCCACAACATGTGGAGCTGTGTTTGCGGCAATGCGGCAGAGCTGCGCAAGGCGGCGGACGACCTGGATATCATCAACGACGCAGGCCGTCAGGCCTATCTGTCCAAGGCGGGCGACAAGCTCACCGATGAGAAGCTGGCGGAGATGATGGACGCGGAGACCTGGCTCACGGCGGCCCAGTGCGTCGAATACGGCCTGGCGGACCGGCTGGCCGACCAGGACGCAGACATGAGCAAGGCCTCGGCCATCCTCCAGAAGGTGAACACCGGCCTGGAGCAGCGTCTCCATTACCAGCAGGAGCTGACCGCCCAGCTCCGGGAGCTGGTAAAGCAGCCCTCCGGCGCCACCACCGCAGACCACGAGCCCCAGCAGGGAGCAGAATCCCCTGAGAAAAATAAAATCCTCAGTCTTTTTGCCTGAGAACCGAAAGGAGAAAAACATGAATAACAACGACATTCGCACCCGCGACGAACTGCGACAGGCCATGCAGAAGGCTGCCGCCGCCAATGACACCAACGCTTTTACCGTCGCTTTTGACGAAATGATGCAGCGTATTGCCCTGGATCTGCAGGCGGAGTACGACCAGAAGCTCCAGGTCGTGCAGCAGGAGCTTGATTCCCGCATCCTGGCCCAGCGCGGCGTGCATCAGCTCACCGCCGAGGAGCGGACCTATTATCAGAAGCTGGCGGAAGCCATGAAGGCCCCCGACCCCCGCCAGGCCGTTACCGGCCTGGATGTGGCCCTGCCCACTACCGTCATCAATTCCGTCTTTGATGAGTTGCAGACCCGTCATCCCCTCCTGAGCCGTATCAACTTCCGCGCCACCGGCGGTGCCGTAGAGATCATGGTCAACACCAACGGCTACGAGGAGGCCGCCTGGGGCGACCTGTGCGACGACATTGTCAAGGAGCTGACCGCAGGTATCAAGAAGATTCCCGCCACGCTGCTGAAGCTGTCCGCGTTCCTGCCCGTATGCAAGGCAATGCTGGATCTGGGGCCGGAGTGGCTGGACAACTTCGTCCGGCAGACCCTGTATGAGGCTCTGAGCAACGGCCTGGAGGCCGGTATTGTTGCCGGCGACGGCAACAAGAAGCCCATCGGCATGACCCGACAGGTGGGCGACAATGTGGTGGTTACCGGCGGTGCCTATCCGGAGAAGACGACCGTGGCCGTCAATGACCTGGAGCCCGCTACCGTGGGCAACCTGCTGTCCATCCTGGCCGCTGACCCCAACGGAAAGCCCCGGCAGGTCCGCGATGTGATCCTGCTGGTGAATCCCCAGGACTACCTGCAGAAGGTTATGCCTGCCACCACCCTCATGGCACCCGATGGAACCTATCGCAACGATGTGATGCCCTATCCCATGGACATCATCCAGACGGCCGCTCTGCCTCGCGGTAAAGCTGTCCTGGGTATTGCTTACCGCTACCTGGCTATGGCCGGGACCTCTCCCGAGGGCCGGATCGACTACAGCGACCACTACCGCTTCCTGGAGGACGAGCGGGTATATCTGATCAAGGCTTACGCCAACGGTATGCCTCTGGACAACAACGCTTTCCTGGTGCTGGACATTTCCGGCCTGAAGCCTGCCACCTACAAGGTGACTCAGGTGACCGCTCCCACGCCTTCCAGTGATGCCACCCTGAGCGCTCTGTCCATCGGCTCCCTGGCCCTGTCTCCCGCCTTTGCGTCCGGGACTAAGACCTATACGGCCACCACCACCAACGCCACCAACACCATCACCGCTGTACCTGCCGACGCCGCTGCGGCCATCAAGGTCACCGTCAATGATGTGGAGATCGACAACGGCACCGCAGCCACCTGGACCACCGGCAGCAACACCGTGAAGGTTAATGTGACCGCCCCCGACGGCACCACCACCGAGACCTACACGGTCACCGTGACCAAGTCCTGACATGGCAGCCCCTGTGAGTGCCGAGCTTCTGGCCGGTGCCAAGCTCTGGTGCAACATCACCTGGAGCGATGAGGCTACGGATGCCAAGGTGTCCGCCCTCATCGCCTCCGGAGAGGCCTACATTGACGGCAAGCTGGGCATCCCGGCAGACTATACAGTCTCCGGGGAGCCTCTGACCCTGCTATGTGAGTATGTGCGCTATGGTCTGAGCGACGCTCTGGATGTCTTTGAGAGCAACTACCTCAACCGGCTCCTGGCTATGCAGCACGAAAGGAAGGTGGCGGCTTATGCGGAAGACGCCGTTTCGGCCGGATGACCGGCGCATAACGCAGTCTTACCGGGATGGCGTGGTGCGTATCTACCCCGTCACGGACGGCGCCGCGCCCGGCTACCAGCCCCGCCCCGTTCTGGCGCCGCTGCTGGAGACACTGTTCTACCAGGAACGCCGGGTGGGCCTGCAGCGGTACTATGCCGGACGGCAAGCCCAGGTGGAGGTGGAGCGGGTCATCCGCACTCAGCTCCGGCCGGCCGTCAACCCCCAGTGCGTGGCGGTGACGGAGGACGGCGTGCAGTACGGCATCGAGTTGGTGCAGCAGGTGCAGGATGTCTACCCGCCGTCCATGGACTTAACGCTTGTTCGGATTGAGCAGAAGTACGAGGTGCCGCATGAATAGAAACCGAAATGTGCCCGAATCGGGCACCGACAGGACTCCCCTGTGGGCACAGCGGATCATCGCGGCCCACCTGGCCGTAACCGATGCCGTAAGCCACGGCGGCCGGCTCCAGTCTGACCGCTACCTGGTGTGGCAGGAGGACGGAGCCAATGACTTCCTGGCGGAGGATACGCACGCCGAAAAGGCCGTCACCGGCACCACGGACCTGTTTACCAAGCAGGAGTTTGACCCCTGGCGGGAGGCACTGGAGCAGTCCTTTGACGCATCCCTGCTTGTATGGAAGCTGAACAGCGTGCAGTACGAGGAGGACACCGGCTTTTGGCACTACGAGTGGGCCTGGGAGGTGTTTGCGTAATGTCCAAGTTTGACTTTAAGGGTATTGACAAGTACATCAAGAATCTGGAAACTCTTCAGCTTGTAACAAAGGACGCTGTTTTGGGCCGAACTACTTATGCCGGGGCCGCTGTAGTGGCGGACGCTGTGCGCAAGTCCATAGAGGACCTGCCGGTGGGCCCCGGCACCGCCAAGGACGGAGAACTGATCGACACCGTGACCCCTACGCAGAAGCGCGGACTGCTGGACGGCTTCGGCATCAGCCACATCCAGAATGATGACGGGTTTGTCAATGTAAAGCTGGGCTTTGATGGCTACAACGGCACCCGCACGAAGAACTACCCCAAAGGGCAGCCGAATGTGCTTATTGCCCGAGCCGTGAACAGCGGCACGACTTTTCGCAAGAAAACCCGCTTTGTGGACAAGGCAGTCTCGTCCAGCAGGAAGGCCGCAGAGAAGGCCATGGACGAGACCTGCAACCGCGAGATCGAAAAAATTATGAAATAAAAAGGAGGTGCTGCTATGGCAGCAGCAGGAAAGGTTTGCACGGGCTTTAGCAAGCCCTATGTGGCCAAATATTCCAACGCCGGCGGCGCAGTCAGCTACAGCGGCTGTATGCAGCTGGCCCGGGGTGTCAGCGTGTCCCTGTCCCTCGATACCACCGATGACAACAACTTCTATGCCGACAACATCGTGGCCGAGACTGCGGCGGCGATGTTCACCAGCGGGACCGCTACCCTGACGGTGGACGGCCTGCTGACAGCAGCCGAGAAGTTTGTCTTGGGTCTGCCGGAAGCCACCAAAACCGAGGTCGGCGGCAACTCGGTGGATGTGTCCCACTACGGTGACGCCATGGAAATCCCTTATGTGGGCATTGGCTTTGTGGTGCGCTACCAGAGCGGCGGTGTTGTCACCTACGCCCCTGTGGTGCTGACCAAGGCCCGCTTCCAGCAGCCCGGCCTGGATGCCGCCACCCAGGAGGACACCATCGACTGGCAGACCCAGGAGCTGACGGCCCAGCTCATGCGCGACGACACCACCAACCACGACTGGAAGCTGGTGGGTGCGGATCGGACCACCGAGGAGGCCGCCGTGGCAGTGCTGCAGGCCCTACTGGGCGGCGCGGCGTAAGGAGGCGGCTATGCAGGTATACGGCAGGGAAGTGGGCTTCCGCTTCACCGTGGGCGCTTCGGCGAAGATTGCTGATCTTTGCCCGGATGGAGACATTGAGCGCCTGGGCGAGCTGCTGAACGGTAGCTATGGCCAGGTATCCCGGGACACCGCCGCCATCGTCGTGGCCCTGAACGAAGGCTATGAACAGGCGCAGCGCTTCGAGGATCCCGCTTACAAGCCCCGGCCCTTGAGCGTGGAGGAAATCATGTCGCTCCGCCCGGCTGAGTTCATGGAGCTGCAGCAGGCGGCTTTGGCCGCCTGGGTGGAGGACAAAAAGCCCACCGTGGAGGTAGAGCCCGAAAAAAAAGAGAGCGGCAAGGACAAGGAGTCCAGCTGAACCTTGCCTGGCTCCTCTTTTACGGGCGACGGCTGAATATGGGGAGGCAGGAGATCATTTGCACGCGATATGGCGAGATGCTTGATATGATCGCCTGCCTTTCCATCTATCACGGGGCCAAGCCCAAGCGAAAGCAAAAACACTGGACATTTGACGCAGCCATGAGGGTGAGGTGAATCTATGGCAACAAATATCGGGCCGAAAATCGGCGTAGACGGTGAAAAGGAATACCGGCAGCAAATCAGCCAGATCATTCAGCAGAGCAAGACCCTGGCCAGCGAAATGAAGCTGGTGTCCGCGTCTTTTACAGCTGCCACCTCCGCTGAAGATAAAAATGCCAAGACGGCGGAGGTTCTCAATAAGCAGATCGCCACGCAGCGGCAGTACATTGCGGCCCTGGCGGCCCAGGCGGGCAAAGCGGCGGCCACTTACGGCACCAACAGCGTACAAGCGCAAAAATACGAGGATCAGCTGAACAAGGCCCGTGCCAAGCTGCTGGAGATGCAGCACGCACTGCAGGACACAGAGCACGGGGTCGAGGATCTGGGCAAAGAGATGGATAACGGCGGCCAAAAGGCTTTATCTTTTGGCGACCTGGTGAAATCCAACCTGGCCTCTGAGGCCATCATCGGCGGTGTGAAGCTCATGGCCTCCGCCATCAAAGAGGCTGCCGAGGCGCTGGTGGACCTGAGCAAACAAGCAATCCAGGGCTTTGCGGAGCAGGAGCAGCTCATCGGCGGCGTGGACACGCTATTTAAGGAGAGCTCGAAGCAGGTGCAGCAGTACGCCAACGAGGCATACAAGACCGCGGGCCTCAGCGCCAACGAGTACATGGAGACGGTCACCAGCTTCTCCGCGTCCCTGCTCCAGTCTCTGGGCGGCGATACGGCCAAGGCCGCAGCATACGCCGACCGTGCCGTGACCGACATGAGCGACAACGCCAACAAGATGGGAACGAACATGGCATCCATCCAAGATGCATACCAGGGCTTTGCGAAACAGAACTACACCATGCTGGACAACCTGAAGCTGGGCTATGGCGGCACCAAGACCGAGATGGAGCGGCTGATTGCCGATGCTTCAGCCATGACAGCGGAGCAGGAAAAGCTAAATGTAGCCGTGGATGCCGGAGACCTGTCCTTTGGCAATATCGTCAACGCCATCTCCGTGATGCAGGCGCATCTGGGCATTGCGGGAACAACGGCGGAAGAGGCAGAGAAAACCATTGAGGGCAGCGCAAAGGCCATGAAGTCCGCCTGGCAAAACCTGGTGACCGGCATGGCCAACGAAAACCTTGATCTATCGGTCCTGATAGAGAATTTCGTGAAAAGCATACAAACCTTCCTGGACGACAACCTGATCCCACGAATCCAAACCATGGTGCCTCGCATGGTAGAAGCGCTGACACAGCTCATCGGTGCCATGACTCCTTATATCGCCCCGGCGCTCCAGATGCTGCTCCCGGTGATTGTTCAGGGCATAGGTGCCCTGGTATCCGGTATTGTCCAGGCTCTGCCTGCGGTGGTCAGTGCTATATCCGAGGTGATCCCCATGATCGTGGATCAGTTGGTCGTGCTTTTGCCGCAGATCACTGCCGCTGGCGTGGATGTCATTGCCGCGCTGGCGTCCGGAATCGGTGAAAACCTCCCGGCGCTTATCCCGGCGGCGGTGGATGCAATCATAGAGGTTGCCAGCACGCTTGTTGCCAATGTTGACAAGATAATTCTTGCGTCTGGGGACTTAATGGCCGGTCTGATTCGGGGCCTAATCGAAGCCCTTCCGCGTGTGCTTTACAGACTGCCGGAAATCATTATAGCCATTACATCCGGATTGCTTAAAGGCGTGGGCTCCATGGTTGATGTAGGCAATCAGATGGTCCGCGGCTTGTTCGAAGGAATCAGGAATGCCGGTAACTGGCTCTACAACAAGCTCCGGGGCTGGGTAAGTAATGTTCTCGGCTGGGTAAAGCGTCTTTTCGGCATCCACTCCCCCTCCACGGTCTTTGCCGATGAGATCGGTAAATTCATCCCGCCCGGCATCACCGTGGGCGTGGAAGAGGCCATGCCTCGAGCCCTGCGAGATATGGGCCAGGAGCTGAGCGCGTTGTCCAATATCCCCATTCCCGGCAGCGTCAGCAATACCACCCACATGGGCGGCGTCAGCATCACCGTTTACGGCGCCCAGGGCCAGGATGTGAACGCCTTGGCCGATGTAATTATGTATAAGATGCAGAGCGCGGTGGAGAGCAGAGAGGCGGTGTTTGCGTGATTTTTTGGGCTGGAAAATCTTCCGATGACTACCGGGTCATCGTGGAAAAGTATCCGTCTGTTATCCTGGCAGCCAGAAAGCTGGACGCGCAGGCCGTCCCCGGGCGAAACGGCGACATCATCTTCCCGCAGGCGGCATTTAACAACTATGTACAGAGCTACGAGGTCTATGTCAGCGCAGAGCAGCTGCGGCTTCCGGCCGCCATGCACGGCATGGCTGCCTGGCTCTGCGGCCCCCGGGGCTATCAGACTCTGGCCGACAGCTACGACATCGACACCTACCGGCAAGCTTACTATGCCGGGCCCCTGGATGTAGACAGCATTCTGCACCGCTTTGGCCGGGCAACTATTGAATTTAACTGCAAGCCCCAGCGCTTTCTCCGCACCGGCGACACGGAAATCCAGCTGGAAAACGGCCAGGTGCTTAATAATCCCACGCCCTTTTCCGCAAAGCCGCTGATCACCGTCACCGGCACCGGGCCGGGCGTGCTGACCGTGGGCAGCAGGGAAGTGGAGATCAAGAGCTTCCTGGAGCCCACAGTGGTCCTGGACTGCGAGGCGCAGAACGCCTACAGTCCGGACGGAGCCAACCGAAATGGCGCCGTCTCCGCTCCGGAGTTCCCGGAGCTGGAAGGCGAAATGGAAATTAAGTGGACCGGCGGCATTACCGCCGTGAAAATCAGACCGAGGTGGTGGACATTATGAAGCCTATCTTGTATGCATCGACCGAGCGAGAGTTTGCGACCAACGGCATCGGCATCCTGTCGGATGCTGCCTCCTGCGTCATCACCGAAGAGCGCAACGGCTCTTACGAGCTGGAGATGCAGTATCCCGTCATGGGTCTGCACTATGCCAGCATCACCTACAGATCGCTGATCCTGGCCAGGTCGAAGCCGGACGGCGAGCCGCAGCCTTTCCGGGTCTACCGCATCACGCGCCCCCTGGGCGGCCTGGTCACGGTGTACGCCCGGCACATAAGCTACGATCTTTCCGGCGTGGTGGTGCCCCCATTCTCGGCCACCGGCGTGGAGGGCGTATTTGACGCCATCCAGGCCAAAGCCGTCCCCCAGGACAGTGGCTTCACCTTCTGGACGGACAAGACCAGCACCTCCGGCGTGGCCACAACGGTGCCCAATTCGGTCCGCTCCCTTTTGGGCGGCATTCGAGGCAGCATCCTGGATGTTTTTGGCGGCGAGTACGAGTTTGACCGGTTTGCGGTTAAGCTCTGGCGCCACCGCGGCGAGGATCGAGGCGTAACTATCCGCTACGGGAAAAACCTCACGGCCTTGGAGCAGGACGCCAACTGTGCCTCCGTCTATACTGCGGTCTATCCGTACTGGACAAGCGAGGATGTGACCGTGGAGCTGCCGGAGAAGATCGTGGAGGCCCCGGGCACCTATGACTTTGTGCGCATCCTGCCCCTGGACCTGACCAGCGTATTCAAGGGGCAGCCCACGCCGGACCAGCTGCGTACCTCTGCGCAGTACTACATCGCCGACAACAATGTGGGCGTGCCTCGGGTGTCCTTGAGCATGTCCTACGCCCAGCTGGACGGAGAAAAAGTTGATCTTTGCGATACGCTTACCGTCACCTTTGCGGAGATGGGCGTCAACACCACAGCCAAGGTTATCAAGACTGTGTTCGATGTGCTCCAGGACCGCTACACCTCCGTGGAAATCGGCGACATGCGGGCCAGTATTTCCGAAACCATCGCCGGGCAGGCGGAGACCATCAGCGCACTGCCCCAGACAATCCAGCAAGCGGTCCTTAACGCTACCGGCTGGCTTACTGGCGACAATGGCGGCTATGTGATCTTCCGACGCAACGATGCCGGGCAGTTGGTGGAGCAGTTCGTTTCTGATTCATTGGATCTTCAGGCGGCAAAAAATATATGGCGCTGGAATCTGGGCGGCTTGGGCTTTTCTTCCAACGGCATCAACGGCCCCTACAGACTGGCAATCACTCAGGACGGGAGATTCGTGGCGGATTTTATCACGGCCGGCACACTTTCTGCTATTGTGATCCAGTCCATCGATGGGAAAAGCAAGTGGAACCTGAACACCGGGGAGATGGATCTGTACAACACAAAAATTACCACATCTGCGCAGGGGCCTACTTTTACAACGGCAGATTACACGGAGGACGACTTGAACCGGGTAAAAGCTTTAATTCTTAACCAGGACACCCCAACCCTAAACGATTACGAAAAGCTGGATGTTGACGGAAGTGGAGACTTCGGGGCCACAGATATGCTTGCGATCCGCAGGGCAATAAACGGGACGCAGGAAATAAACTTCACAACCGGATGGAAATTCAACCTTGACCCTCTGAATGGGGAAAATCTCCTCAAATTAGTAAAAACATGGAAAAACAACCTTGCGAATGAATACAAGGAGCACCTTGTCCTCGGAGCAGGCTTTGGCAATGTCCGCGTAAGCGCCCTGAGTATTGACGGAGACTTAATTTCCGACTATATCGTTAGTCAGGGCACCAGCGATATCTGGACTTACCGGAAATGGGCCAGCGGCGTAGCGGAGTGCTGGGGGCATCCGTCTAATAGCGTAGAATCATCCGGCACATTTATTGGTGCGTATGCATTTTCCACATACTTCTCGTTGCCTGCCGGGCTTTTTGCAAGTGTGGAGGAAGCCAATGTGAATCCAGAGGTCGGGGTCGGATACGCAATACCTGCATACATAAATGTGACCAGCGAAAAAATCGGTGTTGACGCGCTAGCAAATAACAGCGGTACGCAGACCTTTTCCGCGCATATCAGCGTAAAAGGGAAATGGAAATAAAAACTGGCATAAAATAAAAACAAGAAATCCCCTGCAATCCACGCCCCAGAGGAGAAAGGAAATCACCGAATGGAAACTATCGTCGTGGCCATCATCACCGGCGGCCTGTCACTGCTGGGGGTAATCGTCACCAGCAACAAAACCACCCGGGATGTGCAGGCCAAGTTAGACAAGCAGCAGGCCGTAACCGACACCAAGCTGGACGAGCTGACCAGGGAGGTGCGGGAACACAACAACTTCGCCCGGCGCGTGCCGGTGCTGGAGGAGCCGATCAGGGTTGCGAATCATCGTATCGGTGATTTGGAGCATATCACCAACAAATAAATGTGGATTGTGCCCGAATCGGGCACGGAAATAGAAAGGAGTATGAACGTATGAAGGAAAACACAATGAAGGCCGTGCTGGCGGCGGCGCTTGGTGCGCTGTGCGCCTATGGTCTACAGCTGCTGGTGCCGGTGATCGTGCTGGCGGCGGTGATGCTGCTTGACTATGCCACGGGCATCGTCAAGGCATGGCAGGCAGGAGAGCTGTGCAGCCGGATTGGCATCGGCGGAATCTTTAAAAAGGTTGGGTATCTGGTGGTCGTGGTCGTGGCTGGGGTGGCGGACTGGCTGCTGCGTTTCGGTCTTGCCGAAGTGGGGGTAGAAATGAAAACAGAATTTCTGTTCGCCGCGGTGGTGATCGTGTGGCTGGTCATCAATGAGCTGCTTTCGATTTTGGAGAATGTGGCGGCCATCGGTGGGCCGGTGCCGGGATTTTTGAAGAAGCTCCTCCAGCGGCTGAAGGTGAGCGTGGAAGACAAGGTGGGGGAAGGGGACGGTGACAGCAATGAGTAAGAAAATCTTTCTTTCCCCCAGCGAGCAGTTCAACAACGCCTACGCGTGGGGCAACACAACCGAGGGCGTCCAGTGTGGGCGAATCGCTGCGGCGTGCGAGGCCGCGCTGGAGCGTGCCGGATTTAACGTGAAACTGATGCACGAGGGCACGATGCGCGCCAAAATTGCAGCGGCCAACAGTTGGGGCGCCGATCTGTATGTATGCATCCACACCAACGCCGCAAACGGGCAGGTGTCCGGCACGCGGATTTTCTGCTATGATAAGAGCGGCAAGGGGTATCAGGCTGCACAGAAGGTATTTGCCGTCCTTGCGCCGCTGACCCCGGGAGAGAGCGAGAATATCTCTGTGGCCGACTACACGGAGATTGTGGGGCCTGCGGCCCCCACCGTGTATGTGGAGTGTGAATTCCACGATGTGCCGTCTGCGGCGCAGTGGATTGTGGAGCACACCGAAGACATCGGCCGCGCTATCGCGCAGGGCGTGTGCGACTATTTTGGCGTAACCGAACAGCCGCAGGCCCCGGTGGAAGCGCCTGCCGAAAACAATACGGATAACGAGGAGACGATTGATATGGAACTGAGAATGCTCAAGCGCGGCATGGAGGGCAACGATGTGAGAGCGGCCATGCTGCTCATGCGGGACAAGGGCTATTACCCGGATGATATTTGGTCCGGCGATAAGCTTTTTGGCCCGAAGATGGAAGCTGGCCTGCGGCGTATGCAGGCTGACCATGATCTTGGCGTGGACGGCATTCTTGGCAGCAACAGTTGGCATTTCCTGCTGAAGTAATTATACATATAGTTAGGACGCAGGGCGTAATTTGTTCCCTGCGTCCTTTTTCATAATATATAAGATTGTCAATCTTATTCATAAGATTGACAACCTTATACATCTTTGAGATGGACTTCGAGAATGAAGTCCATTGGCTTGGTTTTGGGGGCCTTGCGGTACACGGCGTGATCCACAACGGACTTGAGCAGCTGGTTTTTCCCCGCGTTATCCAGAGAGGGATACAGCTGCAGCACATTGGTAAGCTGATTCAGGAGGATAACCTTATCCCGGTTCAGAGCAGATTGCATGCGATTTTCGATACCGGCCTGCTGACTGAGCAGAGCTGTCTGCTCGGTTTCAGCCTTGGCCATACGCTCTTTGTAGGTAGCACGGTCATAGGTGCCGTCTTCCAGCAGGTCATGGAGTGTATCAATGCGGGTGGCAATTTTCTTCAGCTTTGCTTCAACCGTTTTCTTTTCAGCCAGCAGCCCGCTTATGTCCGGAGCTTTTGCCTGCTGCACCTCAATCTGCAAATCATCACGGATGTGTTCCAGACTGGCCAATAGACGCTCCTCTACAAGGTCATATTTTGTGGAGGGAATACAGCCCCGCTCAGTGCACAGGTAGCGAGCCTCGCCCTTATTGTTGCCCATGCGCTGCATATTGTGGCCGCAGTTGCCGCAGACAATTAGTCCGGCCATGACATTGGCTACCTGCCCGTGATTCTGGGAGGGGATATAGCGCCCTTCGCGCACCTCCTGCGCCTTTTTCCATATCTCAAATGGGATTATAGCCGGGTGCAGTCCGTCAACCATGATCCAGTCCTCCATTTTCTGATGTTTTGCGTGCGGCCGGGGATTTTGCTTTGTGGGCTTATACCGCTTCACCCGGTTCCAGGCAACCTTGCCGGCATAGGTGGGGTTGCGCAGCACATGGCGGACAGTGTTCCGATTCCATTTTGCCGATCGGTTTGGGATGCTGCCCATGGCGTTCAGCTCCTCGGCAATGGTCTGGGCGCCAACGCCATCCAAATAGCGCTTGTAGATGTGCCGGATAAACTGCGCCTGCTCCTCGTTGATCTCAAGGGAGGGGAGCTTGCCTACGATGCACTTGCGGTATCCATAGGGCTGATTTGCCACATAGCCGCCCGCCTCGATGGTCTGCATCAGACCCCGGCGCATACGCTTGCGGATCATCTTCAGCTCAAACCGGGCAAAGAGAGCTTTCATTTCGGTGAGCTCCTCATCGGCGTCATTGGTCAGGTCGTAGGTCTTTCCGGGGCAGATGATCTTTGTTTCGGCTAGCCGGAAGGTCTCCAGGATAACGCCTTGCTCGGACATGGATCCGCGGCCAAGACGGTCAATATCCATGCAGAATACGCCGTCATAGGCTCCGGCCTCCACCTGCTCCAGCAGGCGGAGCATTTCCGGCCGGGCGTAGAGCGATTCGCCGGAGACAACCTCTTCGTAGATGTCGTCCTGGCTGATGGTCACATCCATCTTGTCGGCCAGCTCCATTAGCATGGCCCTGTGCTTAGCCAGTACCTCGGCGATACTCTCGTCAGGCTGGTCCGCCTGGGATTTTCTCAAATATAATGCGCTTCGGTCTTTCACGGCAGCCTCCTTTTGCAACAAAGGCCGCCCCGGAGGACGGCCCTTTGTCAATTATATTATTTTTTCATAGTTACAGTCTTGGTAACGCCCATAGCCGTGACTTCGTAACTCAGAGTGCCGTCCTTATAGGTGAAGGTCTTGGTGGCGTCTCCGCTGGCCAGAAGGGCAGAGGAGGTTTTTTCTGTGTCATTGGCAGAGTCCCAGGTGTAAGGCTCGTCGGCTGTGGTGGGGGCGGTAAAGGAGCCCGCCCAGTAGAGAGCCTTGGTGTCATCGGCTACCCAGTACACCTCAATGGTGGAGTCAGTAATGGTGGCCTCCTGGTAGGAGTCGTCTGATTCGCTGTTGGTCTGCTTCCAGGTGCCGGTCAGCACGGGCGGCTGCTTAGTTTCGTCTTTGCCGCCTGTGGGTTTGGACCCGCAGGCAACCAGGGCAAACACCGTTAGTGCGCAAAGAGCCATGCATAGAATCCTTTTCATTTTTCCACTTCTCCTTTTTTCTTTTTGTGCCCGAGTTGGGCACAGGTTATAATTTCAGCAGGTAACAATCTGCTAAAAAACATCATATATGTGGAAAAATCTTGCCAACAGGTAGTAAATTTATTGGCATTTCGACAAATAAGGAGTATAATGCAACCAAGGTACCGTATGAAACAGGGGTAGCCCCGGATTGGAGAGATTATGCAAGAGACACTGGAAACGGCCTTAGAAATCTTCACGCAGCTATCCCCGGTAGATCAAAATGAGGTTATTGCTCTCGCTGCCGCTTTAGCATCTCCGCAATAACTTTGTTTTGGTTTTCCGGAGAGAGGGAAGTGAACAGACGCGCAAATTTCTGGCACAAGTCGTCGGCCTTCGGGTCGGCGGCTTGTGCTGTATGTAGCAGTTTCCGAGAATGCACGCTTATATTAATTCTAAAAAATCTTGTTCGGAGATAGTGGCAATAGCTGCACCCTTTTGGTTGAGTGCGGCTGCTTTTTCTTCCTTGCCGCTTAATCCGTTACACCCCACAATAATTTCGTCCTGTTCTCCGACTATTAAATATTGCACTTTTTTGGACACATCGGTTTTTACGGTGGCACCAGCTGCTTTTGCGAGAGCCGCGGCGTCTGCGCGAGAGAATGAAAGTGCTCCGGTAAACACCACGCACTTGCCGTCCAAAGCTCCGCCGCGCTGGACGGTGGCCGGATCAATAGGGCAGACGCTGGAGGCAGATTTTTTAAGATATTCCTTCAATGCGGCCGCCCGCTCACCTTTGCTGTGCAGGGCATGATCCATTCTATTGTTCTGGCATAACCAAGCTAAAATCGCCCCGCAGGCTCGGCAGTCATTGAGGGCATTGTGGAAGTCAGTGGAGTAGCCTATATATTCGCAGGCTTGCGCTAATTTTGCGTATGGTCTCCCAACGGCGCGGCCATATAAAAGCATCACATCAAAGCACTGTGCAAATGCCGCTTCGAGTGAATCGTCCACTGACAAAAGGCAATCCATGTCAAAAGATACATTCCATCCGGCGATATAGGGGGATGCGGAGACAAACGCTCTAAACTCTTCCAGTTTCTCCTCGATGGATGGCGCTCCGGCGACAGTGGCCGAAGTTATGCCTGTCAGTTCCGAAACCTCGGCAGGAATAGAGCAGCTCGGATTAATGTAGGTGTTAAAAGATTCTGCCTCCTGATGATTTATGAACCTAACGGCGGAAAGCTGGATTATTTTGCAGGTTTTGGGATCGGTGCCGGTGGTTTCCACATCAATTATGATGTAATCATCCAAATCTTCTGGGTGTCTAAATGGCATGGTGCGAACACTGTCTTTACTCATGACCAATAGTCCTTCCTATTTACATTTTGTTTTTTCTTCTCAACATTTCAGCAATAATTTCGTTTTGCTGCTCCGGGGTAAGTGATGCAAAGAGCCGCGCAAATTCGGCCTCCAGGCCGCCGATATTAGCTTCGGCGGCTGTTTTGCTGTCCGCAGTTTTGTCAGCCAGCAGCTCTGCAACAGAAACGCCAAAGTAATCCGCAATGCGGCGGACGGTAGCGTCAGAAGGAGACCCGCCGTTTTTCCAGCGAGTTACCGAAGACCGCTCCAACCCGATAGCTACAATGGTCGCGGTAGGCGATTTGTGAATGGAGTTGCAAAGCGAAACAAAGTTTTCGTAAAATGCCATAAAGACTCCTTATGTGGTTTTGTATAAAACAACAAAAGTTCGGAAAGTTCGCAAAATGGCTTGACAAGTTCGCTTTGTTGGTTTTATACTTAACTTGTCCCTCAGGTAAGAACGAAAGGGGGTGAAAAAATGGAAGACCTTCGCACGGCTCTTTCGGATGACATCATCGCCTTTGCCCAGCGCGTGTTGGCTGGAAAAGCCACCCCGCAGGAAACGGCATCGCTGCCGAGTATCCTAATGTGGCACAGCGGCGTCACTCCTCCGCAAGAACCTCCGCAAGCGCCTCTTTAACGGCTTGTCGGATAGCGGCATTGATCTTCTCTTGATTCATCTGTAATCTCCTTTTTATCTGGCAGGACGGTTGGATGGACTGTCATCGCTTTCCAGGCCCTCATTTCCCCTCGATAAGAAGGGTGCGTATAGTTGTCCCTGCAAAGCTACTGTACCACCCTTTTTGTCGGCGGTCAAGGTGAAATTTCATCAACAAGGGAGGTGAAAAAGTGAAATGGAGTTGACCAAATGGATCATTGTACTGGTGGTGTCCGCTGTGTTGACGCTGGCGCTGAGCTACCTGATATGGCGCATGGCTATGCACGATGATGAGGTTGAGTGCAAATTTGTCTTTTATGTATTTATCTACGGGGCAATTTTTGCCGGCATCTGCACGATTTCGGCTGGCGTGCATCTCATCAGCGCGATCTAAGGAAAAAATGCGCGCACCAGGGCGATCAGGGCGATACCTGTCGTGACGAGCCAGCGGATAAACTCACAGCGATTGTGCTTCAGCTCTCTCAGCCGGGCATAACCCTGCGGGCGTAACGCCAGCCGCGTGTGATACACGGGGTCGATTGAAACGAAGTCCTGCCGGAGCATGGCGCGCAGCAAATCCTCGTCCTTCTTGTTGAATATGTCGTCTTTCAGTGCTGTGTTGCCGGCTTCGGCAATCTTAGCCAGAGTGCGGCGCTCTTTGCAAATATCCAGCGTGGCCACCTCCTCATTTGTTGATCTCCGGGTTATCCGTTCTGCCCATAAGATAATCCATGGAACAGCCCAACACATCAGCGATTTGAGCGAGGCTGTCGGAGGCCAAGGCGCGACCATGCAGCATGTGGGAAAAGGTGTTTGACCCAAGCCCGCAGGTGACCAGCAAGTTTTTCAGAACTATATTCTTCAATTTCGCGCATGATTTAATCCTGCTGGCTACATCAGACGAATTATACAAAGGCATATTCATCATTCCTCAGGTAGGCTTTCAATGATTTTTACCAGCGCGGCATATTGATCATCACTGAGCCGCTTTTTCCGAACAATGCTGCTGCCACGACCGGCATAGGCGACAACATTATCCTGCCCCATGTCAGCCGGGCGTTCGCCCAGCAAATCACTGACCGTGCAGCCCAAATACTGGGCAAGAAGCTGAACCTTCTCAACAGAGGGAACTGTGCCCTGCGTCATCAGGCGAGAGAACAAATTTTTCCCAGCACCGCTTTCTGCGCACGCCACGGTGGGTTTCACGCCCTTGCGGTTGCAGTAGTCATTGACATTTTGTGCAAAAATTTCAGTGTTCATTGTGCAAAACTCCAAATAACACAAAAGTGTGATTATTGCATTGACAAATCACAGATGTGTGATTTAATCAAACCATGGTAAGAAGCTTACCAAGATAATACCACAGGAAAGGAGATTTTGCAATGAGCCGGAAAAAGAAAAACGGCAAGCAGAGCTCGCTACTCACAATCGCCGCTCTGCTTACCGTAATCCTGGACCTGATCAGAGCGATCATGGATTTGATCGACAGGCTGACCGGGTAGGGGAGAGGGGGAAACCCCTCCCCCTCACAATAAAGGATTCCCGGCTTATTGTCAAGATATAAAACCAAGAAGGAGGCTAAAATATGGGAATTGCATTGGATGTGCTGAACATAGCGGCGGATGTGCTGCTGATTGTTCTGCTTGTGAGGAGGTGGAAAAAATGAAATTGGGCGAAAATGTTCGCGCCCAGCGTGTGCGGCTGGGCCTGAGCGGCAAGCAGCTTGCCGAGCAGGTAGGGGTAACAGAGCCGATGATCTCTCTCATTGAGCGGGGGCTGAAGATGCCCAGCGTGGCCGTGTGTGTGGCTCTGGCGCACGCGCTGGAGTGCACGCTGGATGATCTGGTGCTGGGCTCCCAGCCCACAGAAGGGGGCACAGAATGAACCTGAAAACAATCCGAGAGAAAAGAGGTCTGTCACAGGCTCAGCTGGCAGACCGCATCAATGTGGACAAGACCTCGATCTGCAAATGGGAGACGGGAAAATCCACGCCGCTGCGGAAGTACCGTGCAGCGCTGTGTGAAGCACTGGGCTGCACGGAGGCGGAGCTGATGGGGGAGTAATCCCCGGAGGCATAGGACAAACCACAGACGGAATAAACCAGTACCAGCAAAGGAGGGGGCACGCATGGCAAGGAAACCGCAGTTGGTCAGCAAGATCATCACAGAGTACGAGGACGGCTATTCTATCGCGTGGGACTTCGGCCCGGATGGGGGCGGCGTGGATCGGGTGTATATCCCGCCCAGAGACCCGGAACGGGCGGCCCGCAACCGGGCCCATCTCAATGATTTGTTGGCCCGATACGGCTACAGGCTGAAAGAGAAGGACAGCGAGAAGGGAACAGAGGCCCCCCGGACGCAGGCTAATTAAAACACGAAAGAGGCGTAAAGGCAATGGCATTGACGGACACGAATATCTATGCAGCGTGTCGCAGACGGGCCGGAATGACACAAGAGGCATGGGCCGAGGCACTGGACATCAGCGTGGAAAGCATCAAGCGGTATGAAACGCATGTCCGCCTGCCGCCCAACCATGTGGTGAAGCGGATGGCGGATCTCAGCGGGGACGGCGCACTGGCGTACCGGCATCTGGCAAACACCACGCAGGAGTTGGAGGTGCTGCCCAGTTTTGAGCAGGTTACCCTGCAGGCGGCCACCATCCGGCTGATGAACCGGATGGCAAGGTTCGCCGCAAAAAGCAGGGACAGGCAGCTGATGGAAATTGCCGAGGACGGCATTATTACTGAGGAGGAACGGCCGCTGTATGCGGAGATATTGGACGAGCTTACCGGCATTATCACGGCGTTTTATCAGCTGCGATATTGCGATGCAGAGGAGGACAAGCAATGGGCTGGCAAAAACTGAATCTTGCCCGGAAGGACGGGCGCCCAGAGCCGGGGCAGCTGTGCGTGATCAGCCGAGTCTGGAAGGGCTTCGGGGAGGACAGCAAGCCTGAGTATCTGGTGGGCACCTTCGTCACAGATCCACGCGACCCAGAATCGAGAAAGCTGTGGTGGAGAGGCGGAGACAGCCATGTGCTGCAAAATCCGGCCTATTGGACACCGCGCTACCGGGACCTGAAATGGGTGGCCGTAGAGGCTCCCGCGGAAGGGAGGTGAACGGGATGGAATGGATTGGCACGCTGTGCGCCATCGTGGGCGCAGGAACACTGTCCGTGAGCGTGATGCACTTGCTGGACAGGCTGGAAGGCACAAAAAAAGGCCGCTCCGGAGGCAACCGGAAGCGGCCGGGCGTTGTGGATAACGCCTAACAAGGACGACTTCATTATAGCAGACCCGTGCGAGTTGGGCAAGGGGGTATTTCATGGAATCGAAAATAAAAATGGTTCGGAGGGGCGGCTATACCGTCCTTCCGAACCAGGTCCTGCGGGACAATGCGTTGACGCTGCAGGCCAAGGGGCTATTCTGCATGATGCAAAGCTTCCCGGAGGACTGGGAATTTACGGTCAAGGGCCTTGCCACGGTGGCGGGCTGCGGGCGGGAAAAAATCGGGTCGGCACTTAAAAATCTGGAGGATGCCGGGTATCTGCTGCGGGAGCAGGGCCATAGTAAAACCGGCCAATTTGCGGCCAATATCTTTGTCCTGTACGATGAGAAAATTACACCGTTGCCGGGTTTTCCGTCAACGGGAAAACCGTCAACGGGAAAACCGTTGCCGGGAAACCCGGCACAACTAAATAAAGAAGGAATAAAAGAAAGAAAAAATAAACCCCCTATAATCCCCCACGAAGTGCTGGCGCGGGTGACAGAGGCCTGCGGCGAGGATCAGGAGCTGCTGGATGGGATTCTGGGCCTGCTGGAGAACCGGGCAGCCATCAAAAAGCCGGTGAAGACTGTGCGGGCGGTTAACAGCATCCTGAAAGATATATCTGCCCATTCCGGCGGCAATCGCCGCACGGCGCTGGCCATGCTGGAGAAGGCCGTGAAAAATAACTGGCTGACGGTCTATCCCCTGAAGCCGGATGAATCTCCGCCCGGCAGAGAGGCCCACGGGACGGTGCAGCAGAAGGCGGGTGATTACGAGGTATGAGCGGCGGAGACTCTCAGGTCCAGCGGCTGCTGGATGCGCAAGTGGGGGTGCTTGGGGCGATGCTCATCGACAGTGATTGTGTCGCGGATGTGCTGTCGGCTACATCCACACGGATGTTTGTGTCGGATACATACCGGATGGTTTACAAGGCTATCCGTGATCTGTTCGGGGCAGGCAGGCCGGTAGACTCCATCACCGTGCAGGCCTATCTCAAGGAGCGCAGCGGTGCAGATTGCAGCGAATTGCTTTTGCAGATGATGGACACCACGCCTACCTCGGCCAATGTCATGGCGTATGTGGAGGTGCTGAAAAAGGATTCCGTCATCTGGCGGCTGCGACAGATTGGCGCAGCGCTGGCCGGAGCCGAGACGCTGCAGGACTGTGAGAGCCTGATGCACAAGGCCAACGACGCAATGGCACGCAAGGATGGCGTGGAGGTGTGGGATATGGCCCGGATGTGGAAGGAGTTTTCGGACCGTCATGCCGACCAGAAAACACCCGAATATCTGCGCTGGGGGATGGGCTTTGTGGACGAACGGGTGTGTGCTGAGGCCGGGGACTTTTGCGTGCTGGGCGGCTATTCTTCCGACGGCAAGACCAGTTTGGCGCTCTATTTTGCGGCCAGCATGGCGAAGACAAAGCGCGTGGGCTTTTTCTCGCTGGAAACCAACAAGGATAAGCTGGCCGACCGGCTTATGACCCAGCGGGCGCAGGTGGATTTTTCTGACATCAAACACAACCGGTTGGGAGAAAAACAATGGGAAGAGCTGGCGTATGCGGCCACATCCCTTGCCTCCGGCGGGCTGCACCTGATTCAGCTGGCCAACGCAACCGTGGCGGAAATCCGGGCCATTGCCCTGCGGGAACGGTTCGAGGTGATTTATGTGGATTATCTGCAGCTGGTGCTGGCGGAAGAGGGACGGAACTGGAGCCGTCCGGAGCAGGTGGGGGCTGTGTCCCGGGCCATGCAGCAGATGGCGCACGACACGGGCATCACGGTAGTGGCGCTGTCGCAGCTGACGCCGGGCGACAACCGGAAGAAGAACGAGGCGCCAACCATGTATGATCTGCGCGAAAGCAGGCAAATCACCCAGGACGCGGATATTATCTTTCTGCTGTATCGGGAGGATCCGGATGTGCGCGACAGCCGGCGCTTCCTGAAATGCGATAAAAACAAGGACGGCGAGGCTGGCTGGTATAAGCCGCTGATTTTCCGAGGGAAAACCCAGACCTTTGAGGTGCCGCCGTCTCAGGTTAACTATGGTTCCAGCAAGCCAGTTTCTGGGCAGGTTACCTTCAAGGATCTGCAGCCGGATGGCACGGAACCGTTTTAGGAGGCTACATGTACAAGATAGGCGATATTGTGCAGTTTGTCCCGGAGGCCTTGCGCTACAGCAAGGATGGGGGCAATGTGCAAGCGAAAAAGGTGCCGGGCGTTGTGGTATATATCCACCCGCAGCGGCGTTACATCGTGGTAGAGCGTACGGTAAAGTGCGGCTACAAATACAGAGAGGCGCTGTGGATAGCGAGAAAGGGGCAACAACCGAATGAGGACAATTGCAATCATGAATCTGAAGGGCGGGGTAGGCAAAACCGTCACGGCCCTAAATTTGGCGGATTGTTTAAATCGTGCGAAAAAGAGCGTGCTGCTGGTAGACTGTGACGGGCAAGCCAGCCTGACCCGTTTTTATTTTCCCAATTTTGATCCGGACATCGGGCTTACCGTGGCCGATATTCTGCGCGGCACAGGTGAGCCTGTATGGGCGGATAATGTGCTCCCCATAAACAAGTATACACAGCTGCTACCAGCTTCCTCGGACCTGTATGGACTGGATGTGGCGGCCATCCGCAAGGGGAACAATAATGGCCTCACGGCCCTGCGGGGCTTCCGCGATGCTGTGGATGAGGACAGAGATACGGACTATATGATTTTCGATTGTCCACCGGGCTTTACGGCGGCATCTGTTTCCGCGCTGATGGCGGCTCAGGAGGTGGTGATTCCCATGCTGGTAGACGGGTTCTCCGTCTGGGGTGTCACGGATATGATGGTGCAAATCAGCAGCATCCGGACAGCTAATCCGACAATTCGGATTGCCGGGGTACTGATCACCCAATGGCACAATACCGAGGTAGTGCGTCAGGGAGAGGCTATGCTGAGAGGATTGCAGCTGCCGGTGTTCCGGACGGTGATCCGGCGGACGGATAAAATCCCGGAGTCCACCTTTGACAGATCATCCATCTACGACTACAGCCCGCGCAGCGCAGCCGGCATTGACTACCGGCTGTGGGTGCAGGAGTATCTGGGAGAGGAGTGCTGATATGGCAAAATTTGATTTGGGCGACTTTGCCAAAACCCTGCAAAATGTGCCCGATTCGGGCACAACCGGCCCAGAGCGCATAGAGTATATCCCGCTGTCTGAGCTCCATGAGGATGAGCGCAATTTTTACGCACTGACCGGCATTGAGGAGTTGGCGGCCAACATCCAGCTTTGCGGCCTGATGGATCCGCTGCGGGTGCGCAAATCGGAGGTTGGATACACAATCGTTTCCGGTCACCGCCGCTTTGCAGCGCTGCAACTCTTGGCAGCAGAGGATGATAAATTTAACGCGGCGGCTTGCATCATTGAGGCTGGGGACACACCCACGGCCTTGCAGGAGTTGCGGCTTATCTACGCCAACAGCGATACCCGCAAAATGTCCTCTGCAGATATTGGCAAGCAGGCGGAGCGGGTGGAGGCCCTGCTATATGAGCTCAAGGAGCAGGGAATGGAATTTCCGGGGCGCATGCGGGATCATGTGGCGGAGGCCTGCAAGATTTCCAAGTCCAAGCTGAGCCGGTTGAAGGTCATCCGGGATCGGTTGGCGCCAGACATCCGAAAGGCTTACTGGGACGGATCGGAAAAGAAACAGTTGAGTGAAATTACAGCCTATGAGCTTGCTCAGCTCCCGGTGGATGTGCAGCGTATGGCTGTGGACGCGTACCGCAAGGGCTATTACGGCTCATCCGACAACGACCTGAAATATATGCCCAGTAAGATCGCGTCCAATGCGTCGGATTTGCTCAAAGATCTTAGCAAAAAGCGCTGCAAGCGTGGTGATGGTGGGGATTGCATCAATAAGGATAGAAAACTCGCTCATTCGCTTAATGTTTGGGGCAAGTCGACTTATTCTCATGTTCCATGCGGCAGATTATGTTGTGCGGACTGCGGCAGCTTTGCTTCATGCCGGGACGCCTGCCCTAATCTGAAGGATGCGCAGAAAGCCATGAAGGCAGAAGCCAGAGAAAAGAATCGACTGGCCAAAGAAGCGGAAGCAGAGCGTCAGCGGCCGGCTGTGGATGAGGTTAAAACGATCTGGTCCCGGTTCGGCAGCTTGCGGGCGCGGGCGGAACTTTCTCCGGACGATTATAAGAATCTTATTGGCAGCCCGTATATGGGCATTTTGTCCGGTGAATTTGATGCGTTTGAAGCAGGGACTGCAAAAATCACGCCGGAGACGGAACTGCCGTTTGGATATCATGTCAATTTGGGCGATATTCATCGCTGGCAATCTGCGGCAAAGGTGCTGGGGTGCTCCGTTGACTACTTAATGATGCTGACAGATGAGCCGCGCCCGGTGGATGAGATCTCCAAAGGCCTGCCAGAGCCGGGGCAACTGCTGCTTGGCTGCTGGATGCCCGGTGGTACGAATCCAACGCATGACTGCGAATGCCTTGTGATTCTTGATATCAGCGATGCTTCGATGCCGGGCAAGACCATTCGGCAGACAGCTCATTGGTGTAACGGTGCCTTTCGATATAAAAATGCGCCTACTGCCGGCAAATTGGAATTTTCAATCCTTGCGTGGTTGGAGATTCCTCAATGGGACGGAGGGAAGGACTATGATTGAATTTTCCGTTAAAAATCGACACATAAATCGCCTTGTATGTTGCGGCTCGGATCTGGAAGTTGTCGCAGAGGTTGGCATGTTAATCAATCGGATTTATTCGTCGCTGTACAAGGCCAATCCGCTTGCAGCTGCACATACACGGAAGGCCCTTGAAATCCTGATGGAGGCTGGGAGTCCGGTTTTTGAGGTGGATGAAAGCGTATCGGGTATTTTTGTCGCGGAGGAACTGCATGAAAAGGCTGACATGGAATAAGAAGGATGGCAGTTGGGGTGTCAATGGGGTAGAGCTTTCTACCCTGACCCCGGCGGCCTATGGCGCAATGTACAAATTGATGCGCATGGAACTGCAGGAGGAGGCGTCTGTTCCGGCTTTGTTTGGCGCCTGCTGCGATCGATGCTGCGGCTTTGAGGATGATGGCCGCCAAAGTGAGTGTGCAAGTGCCCGAATCGGGCACTCAGCACATGCCGCACAACTGCAGATGTTTTTCGAGAATGGAGTGGTATGATGGCAAAGCCAAGTGCATTTGTGGTGCGAATGCAGGAGAACCAAAAACGAAATATGGGGTTACAGCGGCTTTTTACAATCCAGCAATGCGAGGATATGGCTTTAATCACGCTGAACGAAGACTTTGGCTTTGGGGAAAGCCGGGCGAGGGAATTCCTCGCCCGGTTCCGGGAGGCCTTCAAGGCCTACGCCGAGCTGTGCATCGCGGACGCTAAGGACGACAAGGACCTGGCTGTTACCAAGGCTAACATAGACCGCAAGCTGGAGCGGATCATGGGAGACGGCTTCCTCCCCTGGGAGAAGCGGTATCCACCGGAGGTGTTCAGATGAGTCTAAACGAACTGATTACAGCCTTGCAGCGGCTGAAGGTGGAGACCGGGAGCATCGCCTGTTGGGGCTGTGGCCATGAGCACAACTGCGGCATACATGGCTGCGCTATTATCCGGGAGGCAACGGAGAAGCTGAGCGACTTTAACGCGGTTTTTAACGAGGACGCTATAGTGAGGCTGGCCGGCCGGTGCCTGAAGGTCGATCCAGACCGCCTGCGGGAGCTGGCGAAGGCCGACAAGGACGGTCGGCTGGTGGTGCTGCCATTTACCAGTGGGCGCACTTTGCTATGCAAGGAAAACATCGACAGTCCGCGACTTATGAAGGATGTAGAGCTTGCAATTCGCTATTGCAGCAGTTGCGGAATTGTGTTTAACATGGGTTACAATGTGTTCTGTGATCTGGTGAAACATGGGAGAATTACTGCGGTAAGCGAGGAGGCGGAGAAAGCATTGGGGGCGATGAAGAATGAGTAAGGCTGTCATGCTGAGCATCCGCCCCAAGTGGGTGGAGAAGATTTGCAACGGCGAAAAGACTATCGAAGTGCGCAAGACCCGCCCGAAGCTGGAGACGCCGTTCAAGTGCTATATCTACTGCACGCTGCCGAAGTACCCGCACGGGGACTTTATTGCAACGGATTATCCAAAGCCGCAGTTTTATGGCGGAGGCAAAGTCATCGGGGAGTTTACCTGTGAAAGAATCGCCCTTATTGCATACGATGGCGGCGAGTTAAGTAGTACAACAAATGCCGCCTTTTCCCCCGCGACGTGCTTAACTCAGGCGGAAATTATAGCTTATATCGGCGATAAGGGGCGTTGTTACGGCTGGCATATCTCCGATCTGCGCATCTATGACCAGCCGCGGGAGTTGACGGAGTTCCGGCGGGCTTGTCCTAATGACCTATACTGCGAAGACTGCGCCATGTACAGCAACAACAACGGTATCTGCAACAATGGGGCTTTGCCGCTTCGCCGCCCGCCCCAGAGCTGGTGCTATGTGGAGGAGGGCTGACAATGGGTGAATACGGACTTAAACCTTGCCCGTTCTGCGGAGACAAGGGCGTTATGCAGAGAAACGGTCACTGCTTTCGGGTATGCTGCCCAAATAGAGACTGTCCAATCGAACCGAGAACACATTGGTTTTTGAATCATCTATTAGCAATCGAAGCATGGAACAGGAGAGCTGACAATGGCAACTGTTAAGTGTGCGCTGGGCAAGAGAGGGCGTCCGTCCCACGAGTGGAATGACGGAAAAAAAGACCACATCTATTGCCTCGGGTGGGTTGACCCCATGACGGATGCCCCATTGCCGGAGTGCGTAGTTTGCCCTGATTTCGTGGACAAGGCACAGGATGACTTAGAGGCGTTTTATGGGAGGACTGACAATGGCTGAATACATCGAGCGCACGGAAGAACTCATGCTTGCCATGAACGCCGGTGCGAGAGCAATCGAGAACACGAAGCGTTATCACGGTGCTGTTTACACAAAAGATGTGTTCTCGGAGAGCCCACAGGAAATCCCATACTTGCTGGCTGCCAAAATGTTGCGGGAAGTAAGCGATGCTTCTTCCGCTGATGTGGCCCCGGTGGTGCATGGAAGGTGGATACCGTCAGGAAGCGACTTTGATGATGACGATACCTTGTTTGACGGCGAAGAATGTTGCGATTGGCAGTGTAGCGCTTGCAGAGAAGATATTTGTTACGAGGATCCGATGCCAATGAAACTTCTTCCAAACTACTGCCCCAACTGCGGCGCGAAAATGGACATAGAGGACGGAGGTGCTGACCATGACGCTTAGAGAAAAACTGATGCACTATTTTTGCAGCTACGGTGAACCGAAGATGGAGGGAGGTGCTGGAAATGCTGGCGAAGAAATGTGATCGTTGTGGACGCCTGTATGAGCATTATGACGGCCAGAAGGTGTTTCCTAAGTCACGATCAAATTCTCTTTCGTTAAGAGACACCGATTGCGAAAGAAAGTTCTGGACACGAGATTGTTTTGACCTGTGCGAGGATTGTATGACTAAGCTTGAGTCTTTTTTGTATGGAGGTGCTGACAAATGAAAAAGCCTCGCCCGCCGCGTGCGCCATACTGCTTGTGCGGCTCCCTGCGGAGATGGATTCTCCAGCAGGTGAGTCCATCGCGTTATTTCACGTATTACTTTTCGGGGGTAAATCGTCGAGCAAATGCGTATTTTGCAAAATTAAAGGACTATCGCACAAAGCTCATCCAGTATCGCGTTGAGCTACGTATCTGCTCCCGGCTGGAGTGGGATATCCTGCATAGGGGGCTGCGAATGAAGCGAAGGGTAGGTGCTGATAATGGCTGATCGCTTAAAAACATCCTATGGAGTATTTGAAAATGACGACTTTGTGGAGGAAAATGGCCAGCTCCGGGAGCTGACGGTAACAATCACGCTTTCGGAGTATCGGGAGCTGGTGGCTTCGTCAGTGCTCCAGCGAAATTACATCGACCAGATTGATGATCTGAAAGAGGGCATGGATTACCTCTGCCAGGTGATTCTGGAGGCTAAGCCCGATCTTGCGCCCTATGTCATCGATGCTGGCAAAACGGGGGTGCCGCGCTCAGCCCTTGAGGCGCTTTTCCGGTTCGCAAAGGACGGTGATGCCGATGCCTGAGTCAGGCCATGTATTCTGTTGCCGGCAGCGGGCGGGCCCGCTGGTTAAGGAGTCACGGGCGATTCGACCAAGACTAAGCCAGTTTGACAGTCCCTATGAGCGGGTGGAGAAAAACAAGATCTTGCGCCCACCTCGGGATTCCTCGGTCTGCAGGAGCAGAGTGGATCGACTGGAGTTGCTTCTGGCCTTATTTGGCTATGATGGGTGGAGCTACGCGCTCACATTTGATGACGCAAGTCTGCCGGAAAAGTTTGCGGATGTGCGAAAGCGGTGGAGGTCATTCCTCCGCCGCCTCCAACTCCACCACGGAGAGGCATTTGACTATGTGTACCTAATCGAAGGGCGGCACGGTGATCACCGATACCACCTGCATCTGACGGTGCGCTACTCGGATTTCCCGCCTGTTATTGTGGAAGATCTGTGGCGATTTGGTTATGTCGAGGGCAAGCCCCTGCTTTGCACCGGGCGGGATCCCTACGATACATACCGTCGTACCGCAAAGTACTATTGCAAAGAGCAGACCGACGGCATTACCATTCCCATCGATGCCCGGACATGGGTTGCCTCCCGACACCTGCGGGCGCAGCTTCCGGAACCGGAGTATTTCCGGGCGGATACCTGTGACATCTTCATCCCGACAGACTGCCGTGTGCATGGCCGCAATGAGGTGGACAATGCCTTTGGACATTACAGCTACGCATGGTACATAGAGCAGGATCCACGGATCCAAAAACAGTACTAAATAGAAATAGTACTTGAAGTTTAGTTGAACAACTCACAAATCCGAAAGAAACGGAGGGAAAAAGGTTGCGAATAAAACCCGAATGTGATACACTGGTCGCGAAGGACGGATGGATCGCCTGCCCAGTGTGTCGGCGAAACAAGCGACTGCTGCGGATCACCCCGGAGACCCAGGCGGATTGCCTGCCGGTTTTCTGCCGGGATTGCAAAACGGAGATCATCCTGCATATCGACAGAGGCCAGAGCGTTGAACGCCGGAGCCCGTAACGAATCCCGAGAAGGGGAGTTGCGGTTTCCGGCGTTTTTGTTTTTGCCGGGAGCGTCCGTCCGGAATATTGCAAGAGGCCAGAGCGTAGAACGCCGGAGCCCACAAGGAAGCCCGAGAGGGTGTTTGTGGGTTCCGGCGCTTTTGTTTGCCCGGAGGTGATAGCCCGGAGCCGTAAGGCCGGGCCCACGGCGAGGAGGATGCGTATGGCTATTTCAGGCGGCAGGCTGGTGGAGCTTCACGGACTGCTGGATGCCGGCCGGGAGCATGAGTTCTACTCCTGGACCGAGTGGCGGCGCCTGCGCCGGGCCGTCCTGGCCCTGGACAACAACGAGTGCCAGGAGTGCAAGCGGCGCGGTGTCTATTCCCGGGCAAGCATCGTCCACCATGTGCAGCACCTACGGGACAGGCCTGACCTGGCCCTGTCCGTCTACGATGGCGACAGGCGGCAGCTGGAGGCCGTGTGCAAGCGTTGTCACGAGGCCCTGCACCCGGAGGGCCAGCGGCAATATAATCCGCCTGCGCCGCCTCTGACGCCGGAGCGGTGGGACTGACACCC
>ERZ1034928.249-NODE-249-length-31864-cov-126.375963_pt1 | contig 31864 bp, 45 predicted proteins | sample MGYA00520627_ERZ1034928 | MGnify/ENA primary metagenome ERZ1034928 (study PRJEB33766, sample SAMN09781755) | gut metagenome | biome: gut microbiome | host: Homo sapiens | place: Madagascar | study: EMG produced TPA metagenomics assembly of the PRJNA485056 data...
GGTGGAGACGGGGACGCTGACGGCGCGGTGGCTGCTGGCCTTGCCGGTGTACACGCTGTGCATGTGCGGGCTGGTGTATCTGATCTGATGGAGGTGCTTGAGATGCGATGCAGATTTTGCAATGAGATTTACGCGCCGGACGAGGTGGCGGAGCTGCGGGAGATGCACGAGGAGTACTGGTGGGACGGGGCAAGCTTCATCTGCCCCGGCTGCTGGGACGACCTCCAGCGGAAAACGCCGGAGGCGCAGGTGAGAAGCCTGCTGGAGGCGCAGCATGTCGACGATTGATCGGGAGCAGACGACGCTGCGCCTGCCGCCGGAGCTGATGGAACGGCTTCGACGGCAGGCGCAGGAGATGGGAATCAGCATCAACGCGCTGATCCTGCTGCTTATTGATAAAGGCTTTCAGTGTCTACAGCGATAGCGCCGTTTTCCTTTTCGTAGGATTCGACGAAGCGCATGAGAATGTAGACGGCTTCCTGATTAAAGGAACGGTTTTCCTTCTCGGCGATCTTGCGCAGCTTGAGATACAGCTCGTCCGGCATGCGGACGCCGCGCAACGGGATGGCAGACGGCATATTGATCACTCCCTTACAGGTGTTCATTCTTCGGGGTTATCTTCGAAGTACTTCTCCAGAATGAACTCAATTTCCTTTGCGGCGGAACGTTTGTTCTTTGCGGCTTGATCTTTAATCTTGTTCAGCAATTCGGTTTCGATGCGCATGGTGAAACGAGTTTGATGATCGGGCGTGAAAGGATCGTGTGACATGAGAATACCTCCAATTTCCGATGAGGTGTTACCGCCGCTCAGGAATGTCTGAGCGACCGCAAAGGTAGTCGAGGGAGACGTCGTAGAAGTCCGCGAGGGCGATGAGGATATGCGCAGTGGGTTCACTTCTGCCATATTCGTAAAACTGGTACATGGTTTCCGTTATGCCAGCCGCTGCCGCGGCTTGCTTCTGGGTGATTTTGTACGCGGCGCGGAATCGCTTGAAAGCTTCTGAGAGCTGCATGACAATACCTCCAATTTCGATGAGGTGCTATCGCCGCTCAGGAATGTCTGAGCGACCGCAGAGGTAGTCGAGAGAAACGTCGAAGAAGTCCGCGAGGGCGATGAGGACGGTGGCAGATGGCACAACCTTGCCGTATTCGTATCTTTGGTACGCTTGTTCGGTAACGCCGATACCCTCGGCGGTCTGCTTCTGGGTTAGATTCCGTTCCGTGCGCACTTTCTTGAACTGCGCTGCGAGATTGACCATGACAATACCTCCATTTTTCCAGCAATGAGGTATTGACACAGCATATATGATGTGCTACAATACAACCACACAGCAAATATGATGTGTAATACCAGAAAGAGAGGAGCCAGTGAAGAACGTGAGACTGCAAACTGCTCGAATCGCGTCCGGCAAGACACAGAAGCAGGTTGCGGCGGAAGCAGGGATACCCGAAGCGGCGTATCAGCGCTACGAGTACGGCAAGAACGAGCCCGGCGTGCGGACGGCCATCCGCATTGCCGACGCTCTGAACGTGACCGATCTCCGCGAGCTATTCGCGGAGACAAAACCCCAAGATAATCATAACACAGTCTGTCAAGCAGGAGGACAGGAGGAGACGCAATGACACTGACGGAGATTCGCAACTCTAATATTGATTTCCTGTACCCCAAGGACGTGTGCGAGGTGCTGCAGTGTCACCCGTACAGCATCAACGTGCAGGCGAAGGAGGATCCGGCGAAGCTGGGCTTCCCGGTGACGATCATCGGCACGCGGGTGCGGATTCCCCGGCTGGCGTTCCTGAAATGGGTCGAGGGCGCGGGCATGTGGGACACAGCGCCGGGCCCGTGCGCGATACAGGGAGAAAATAACCGATAAACGAGGTCGACGAGATGAAGATTTTCGACGTACTGGCGCGGCTCAAAAACGTCAAGGGGCCGGACGCGAGCGGCAATTACCTTGCCTGCTGCCCGGCGCACGACGACAAGCGCCAGAGCCTGAGCGTCAAGCAGGGCGAGCGCGGCGTGATCATGAAGTGCTACGCGGGCTGCGGCGTTCGGGAGATCTGCGCGAAGATCGGCATCAAAATGGAAGACCTGTTTGACGACAAGCCGAAGCCGAAGCCGCAGGCGTCCGCGCCTCAGCAGCGGCGGCTTGTGAAGGTCTATCCATATACGGACAAGGATGGTAAACTGCTGTTTGAGGTCTGCCGGTACGAGCCGAAGAGCTTCAATCAGCGCATGCCCGACCCGGCGCATCCGGGGCAATGGATCTGGAGAAGCTGTCCAATCCAGCCCCTGTACCGCCTGCCGGAGGTCAACAAGGCCATCGCGGCGGGGCAGTACGTGTGCGTCGCCGAGGGCGAAAAGGACGCGGACACGCTCGCGCGGCTGGGGTACTGCGGTACCACCATCGCGATGGGCGCTGGCAAATGGAAGACCCAGCACACCGAGCAGCTTCAGGGCGCGAGAGTACTGCTCTTCGCGGACAACGACGCTGCGGGTCGCAACCACGTGGCGATCGCCATGAAGGCGCTCAAAAACGTGGCGAAGTCGGTTTCAGATATATACCTAAACGAGGTCTGGCCGGAGATGCCAGACAAGGCCGACGTCAGTGACATGGCCAAGACATTCGGCGACGCTCGTTGCAAAGAGCTGATAGACTCCGCAATCCTGAAAGCGCAGTCGCGGTCGATTGAGCATGCGCAAGCTCTCTCGCCGTTGGAGCAGGCTCAGGTGCACGACGACACCGAACCCGGTAAATTGTTCAGCCAGATACAGGGCTACACCGTTAAGGACGGCTGCATATGTCAGTTCACGACCGACGGTGGATTGCGCCCTCTCTGCACGTTTTCGGCGATCCCGCGCAGCGTGGTGACGCGCGACGACGGGATGACGCTGTCCACGGGCTTTGACATCGAGGGCTGGGACAATGCCGGACACAATTTAGGCACGGTATGGGTCAGCGGGGCGGCGTATAACCGCATGGACTGGGTGCTGGACGCCTGGGGCTTTAAGGCCAACATCATGCCAGGCACCGCAGTCAAGGATAAGCTCCGCTACGTGATCGCCGAGGTCGGCGCCAAAAGCGCGGCCAAAAAGACGATGTACGTACATACCGGCTGGAGATCCATTGGCGGTAAGGACTGCTTCCTGCACGCGGGCGGCGCGATCGGGGGCAACGCGGTGAGCGTACAGCTTGAGGGCAAGCTGGGCGCATACGACATGACCGCGCCCGAGGACATAAGCCTTAAAGAGGCGTGTATGCAGAGCCTTCGCCTGTTGGACGTGATGGACCCCGTGGTGGCGCTGCCGCTGCTGGGCGAGATGTATCTCGCGCCATTATGCAGCATGCTGGAAGAACGGGGCATCGCGCCGCGGTTTGCCTTGTACCTGCTGGGTGCGACGCAGACGCGCAAGACCACGGCCGCGCTGCTTGCCATGAGCCATTTCGGCAAGTTCAACGCGCAGGACAAAATACCCGCATCGTTTACCGACACGGCGAACAGCATCCAGCGGTCGGCGTTCCTTCTCAAGGACGTGCCGATTCTGGTGGACGACTACTTCCCGGTCGGCAGCGTGCAGGCGCGGCGCAAGATGGAGGAGACCGCGCAGACGCTGTCGCGCTCGTTCGGCAACGGCGGGTCCAGAGGGCGACTCAACACGGATATGACGCTTCGCGCGACATACCCGCCGCGAGGCGTAGCCATCATGACCGGAGAGGATCTGCCGGACATCAAGGAAAGCGGCCTCGGACGCTTTCTCATCATCAATTTAGGCCGGCAGAGCGTGCCGGTGACGCCCGCGCTCACGCAGCTGCAGGAGGCCGCGAACGACGGCTATCTGCGCCGGGCCATGAGCGGCTACATCACGTGGCTGGGCGGGAACGACGAGAAAAAAGAGAACAGACTCCGGGCCATGTTTCTGGAGAACCGCACGGCGGCGGCGGAGAAGATCGGCGAGGCCGGATACCGCAGCGTCGAGGCGGTGGCGCATCTGATCACGGCGCTGACGACCATGGCGGCGTACTTCGCGGCGGTCGGCGCGATCGAGCGCGAGCAGACGGCGGCGCTGATCGACCTGGCGTGGGACGTGCTGGTCGAGGTCGCGCAGAGGCAGGGCAAGGACGTGAGCGAACAGAAGCCGACGGCGCAATTCCTGCGCATCGTGGGCGAGCTGCTCCAGAGCGCGCGGTTCAAGTGCCTCGCGCTCGACGAGCAGAGCAACAGCATCAACGTGCTGGGCTACATGGACACAAACACATACTACTTTTTCCCGGAGACGCTGTATCAGGCGGTCTCCAAGTTCTGCGCGGACCAGGGGACGGTATTTCCGGTCAGCCTGCCGCAGCTGCGCAAGCAGCTTGTGGACGAGGGCAAGATCACCGCGGATATGGCGTCCAAGTCCAAGCGCATTCGCGGCCGCGTGACGCGGTATCTGTGGATCCCGCGCGCGCTGATCGACGGCGACCGGGAGACAGGCGAGCAGCAGCGCATGGATTTTAACCGGATGACCGAGGTCAAAAACGACGAGGACAACCCGTTCAAGTCGTGAAGGGAGATATGAGGATGGAAATTGGAATCAGGGAGACGGCAAACCTTCGGCAGACGGAGCTTGCCAGAATCGAGATGCGCATCCAGTTTAATCTGGACAGCGCGTACAGCAACATCGTGGACGTCGGGCGCTGCCTGATCGAGGTCAAGGACAAGCACCTCGTGCCGCACGGGCAGTGGGAGCAGTGGCTCGCGGACAAAACCGGCATGAGCGCCCGGCAGGCGCAGCGCTGGATGCAGATCGCCCGCGAGGTGCCGGAGGGCAGCTATCTGAGCCGCCTCGAGGTGAGCAAAATCCGCGAAATCCTGACGCTGCCGGAGCCGGAGCGCGAAGCCGTGGCGGAGCAGGCCGCCCGCGAGGAGATGACGCTGCGCGAGCTGCGCGAGCAGGTGCAGGTCGCGCGCCAGCAGGCGAACGCCGCCCAGCAGCGCCACGCCGCCGAGGTCGAAAAGCTGCAAGCGGAGCTGGAAAAGGCGAAGGCCGCGCCCGCGGACGGCATCAGCCGGGAGGCGCAGGCGGAAATCGACCGGCTGCACGCGGAGCTGGACGAGACCTGCGCCCACGCGGGCGAGGAGATCGACCGCCTGAAGGACGAGCTCGCCGACGCGCAGGCATACGCCGAGCGGCAGGCGGAGCAGCGGCAGAGGGCGCAGCGCGAGATGCTGGCCATGCAATCGCAGGCCGCGCGGGGCGAGATCGACTCGGCGGGCGCGCTGGGCGGGCTGGACGTCGCCGCCGCCGTGCGCGCGTTTATCGGCGCCGCGGGCGTATTGCCGCACATGGGCTCGACGCTCTCGCGCGCCAGCGCCGCCGAGCGGCAGGAAATCCGCGAATACGTGGAGATGGTCGCCGCGTGGGTCAACGGCGCGCTTCAGGCGCTCAGCACCGTCGCGGGCACGATGGACGAATGGGGGCGCGAGGCATGACGAGCATGGAGGAAACCCGCATCGCCGTGCCGGAGCCGGCGCAGGCGCCCGCGCGGACGGACGAGGTGACGCAGCTGTTTGCCCAGCTCGCGCAGACGATGCAGAGCATGGCCACCATGATCCGCGCGACCAACGAGCGCATGGCGGCGCTGGAGCAGAGCGTGCGCCTGCTCAACAAGGTCACGCCCGCGCAGGCGGGCGCGATCAACGCCGCCATCCGCGAGCGCGCGGCCGAGCTGTGCGCGGAGTACCGCGCGGCGGGCTGTGAGACCGCCGTCGGCAACGCCATCCGCAAGGAGCTCAAGCTGACCATGGGCGTGCAGAGCGTGCGGGACGTGGCGCGGTGCGAATACGCCGTCGCGGTTGAGACCGCGCGGCTGTGGGACGACTACAGGATCATGAAGGCCGTCAAGGCCAGAGGGAGGACGAAATGATGGTGATCAGGGCTGGTCTGTGCGCCGGGCGGCATGCGCTGCCCGTGGCTGAGTACGTCTTCGACAAGCCGCTCGACCCGACCGACTTCGCGGCCATGCGGGAGCAGGCGGGTTTGTTCGTCCGCGACCGCGTGGGTTACCGCATCTGCAAGGACTACGCGCCCAACCAGCGCGGCGTGTGGGGCGACGCGGAGACGCCGGGACGCTTTGGCCGTGGACGGCTGGTGCTGTACGTCACCGGCCTGTCCGCGGCGCTGGCGGCGGTGATCGAGGCGTGCGTCTGCTACGGCGTGCCGCTGACGCTGATGCACTACGACCGCAGCGCGGACGCATACGTCGCGCAGGCGCTGTGCACGGGCGGCGAAATGCAGGAGGCGGGCATTTATGGAGCGGATTGACGGCACGCAGCGCGTGGCGCTGTACGGCACGATTGCCCGGCAGGCGTGGGAGCTGGCGGAAAAGTACGGCCTGCACGGCGAGGAGCAGCGAATCCGCAAAAGGCTGCACGCGGACGCGGAAGAGGCTTTCGGTTCGGTCCTGCGGGACATCGATCCCGGTGACTTCCAGACCGCGCTGGTCTGGGCGGAGAACTGGGAGGACGCGGAGTTCCTCCGGCACCGGCGGGATCTGAGGGACAGAAAAAAGGGACGTACATAAGGGGGGAATCGCATGGGCTTTGTGCGACTGGCAATCTTAGGCAACCTCGTGCGCGATCCGGAGACGCGCATCATCGCAAACGGCGACGCGGCGTGCTCGTTTTCCGTCGCGTGCAACATCTGGCGGGGGCAAAACAAGGACCCGCTCGTGCACTACGTGCGCTGCACCGCGTGGCGCAAGATGGCGGAGGTCTGCCAGAACGCGCTCGTCAAGGGGCAGGGCGTAGTGGTCTGGGGCAAGGGCGGCGTGCACGCGTGGAACGACACGCGCGACGGCTCGCCGCGCGGGAACTTGGAGCTGGAGGTCGAGGGCTTTGACTTCGCCGGGCGGCGGCCGGAGACGGCGGCGCAGGCGGAAGCCGAAGAGCGTCCGACCGAAATGACCGAGGCGGAAGAAGAGGAGGTGCCGTTCTGACCGGCGGCGGGGACTGAAAGAAAAACGGCAGGAGGAGCGAAATGAGCGTATTGGACGTGCTGAAGCGGCTGCGCGGCCGGGAGGCGCAGGTGGGCGAGCTGAAGGAAAAAATCCGCATGCGCCGGGACGCGGCGACGAGCGTTACCGGGAAATACGGCGCGGCGCCGCCCGGCGGCGGCCGCAGCGGCGACAGCATGTCCGATTACGCCGCCCAGATCGACGAGCTGAGCCGCGAAATCGCCGACATCACCTGCCTGTGGCAGGCGGAAATGGCCTACTGCGTCAGCCTGTGCGACGCATACGACGGCGTGGAGCGCATGCTGATCTACAACTACTACGGCAAGGGCTGGACGCTGCGCGCGGTGGCGTCCGCGGGCGGCTACTCGGAGGGCTACTGCCGCAAGGCCAAGGGACGGCTGGACGCGAGCCTGTCCGATGCGGAGGTGGACTACCGGCGGCTGCCGGACTGGTACGAGCGCAAACGGAGGGAATTGGAATGAAAAAGGACAGAAAGTCGCTGCCGGACGAGCTGCAAGTGCGGCTGCTGGAGAGCGCGCGGCCGCTGAATCGCCGCGAATATCAGGCGTTCCGCCTGAACATCGGCTGCCTGAGCGCCGCCGAGCACATGCTGGACGCGCTGGAAAACCGCCTGAAGGAATGCATACCGGACGGCTGGCGCGAGGCGCGCATGCTGGAGAGCCGCATGCGCACGCTGTTCGACAAGCTGCTCCTGACCATTCCGCGGGAGAAGCTCTTGCTTTTGAAGGCGGAGCTGCCGCGGTATCAGCTGTATATCCGCATGGACGGCGCGGCGAAATACGATCTCGATTCGGACGATTTTATCGTGCTGCCGCGCAAGACGGCCATGACGCTGGTCGACTACGCCACCGAGATGCACTGCGACCTGTGCGACCGGGAGGGCAAAAAGATCGGCAAGTGCAAGCTGCACAGGGTGCTGAGCGAGGCGCTGCCGTTTACCGCCGAGGGCAAGGACGGCAGCTGCCCGTTTACGACCTACGGCGTGTCCGGCGGAAAGGGGCTGTGGGTGGAAGATGCTGAATGACAAACAAATGACGGACGAGCGCCGGCGGGCAATCGAGCAGCTCGCCCGGCTCATCGAGACGCACGGGATCGACGCGATCAAGGCCGCGCTGCGCGAGCTGGTGCGGCGGCACAAGGAAGGGGAAAAGACGTGAACGACTACATCATCTACAATGGGACGAACAGCCACGACGTCGCCGACCTCGTGATCACCGAGCTGCCGGAGATGGTGATCCCGGAGGAGCGCGTGACGTTTACCGACGTGCCGGGGCTCAGCGGCAGTCTGACGCAGACGCAGGGTACGGACGTGTATCACGACCGGACGCTCGCGGTGGAGTGCTATCTCCGGCAGCCGACCGCCGCCAATATCGACAAGGTGGCCGCCTACTTCCGCGGCGCGGGCAAGCTGTATCTGCCCAACCGGCCGGACGGCTACTACGAGGCGCGGGTGATCAACCAGATCAGCTTTCGCAAGATTCTGCGCGGGCGCTCTCCTCGCAGTTTCACGGTTAATTTCCGCTGCAAGCCGCTTTTCCGGCTGTACAGCGGCGAGACCGAGCAGACGATCGCGACCAGCGGCGCGTCGATCACCAATCCGTCGACGGTGCAGGCCAAGCCCAAAATCACAATCGCGGGCAGCGGCGACATCACGCTGATGGTGGGCGGCACGCAGATCGTGCAGCTGACGGACGTGGAAAACGGCATCGTGCTGGACAGCGAGATACAGGAGGCGTACTGGGGCGAGACGCTGCAAAACTCCAGGATGAGCGGGCCGTTCCCGGCGCTGAAGCCGGGGGCGAACGCCATCAGCTGGAGCGGCGGCACGGTGACGAGCGTCAAGATCACGCCGCGCTGGGTGACGCTGTGACGATCCGCTGCGCCACGCAGGCGCTCATCTGCGCGCTGATCGCGCTCGCGGCCATCGTCGCATACCGGGTGCGCAGGCGCAAGAGCACGTGGGGATGGATCCTCGCGTACTGGATCGTGCTGACGGTCAAAAATTTGCTCGATCTTGCAGGATAAGCAAGTTTGTTGCAAGTGAGGTGTGATGGGTGGTAAAAGTGCTTGACAATCCTTGTGATGTACGTTATAATGTACGCGAAAAGCAAAGGAGGCGAAAGCATGGAACATATCAACGCTACGAACGCACGCAAGAACCTGTTTAACCTGATCGGCAACACGAACCGCGATCATATCCCTGTCCACATTTCGGGCCCGCGCGGGAACGCCGTGCTCGTCAGCGAGGAGGACTGGAACAGCATACAGGAAACGCTGTATCTGCATTCCGTTCCCGGCCTTGCGGAGAGCATCAAGGAGGCGGCGAAGGAACCGGCGGAAAACTGCATTGAGTACGACCCGAACGAGGAATGGTGAGCATGTACAGAGTTGTGTTTACGCGTCAGGCTGACAAGGACAAGCCGCTTCTCAAACGCGCCGGGCTGGAGACCAGGGCGAAGGCGCTGCTGGACGTGCTGCGGGAGGATCCATTCACGAACCCGCCGCCCTACGAAAAGCTGTCCGGCGACATGCAGGGATTGTATTCCCGCCGCATCAATGTCCAGCACAGACTGGTCTACGCGATAGACAGAGAGACGAAGACCGTGCGCGTGCTGCGCATGTGGTCGCACTACGGGGACAACTGACAAGGGGACGCGAGCGATCGCGTCCCTTTTGCTTTACCAGATTTCACGGCCTACGGGTTCGTCCCGTTCCATTTCGGGCGACAGATTCAGCTTGCCACCGTATTCGTCCGCCCGCTCTTTCAGGGAGCGGCGCCGGAACGGCTCCAAGCCATTCTGCCCGCCTGTGTTCTGCCCGTCAGCGGTTTTCCCGCTGGCGGCTTTTTGTTTTCGCTTGTCCTCCGGTCGGGTCTGCATGAGATCACCTCCCATAATGGCAAGAGTATAGACCGGCCGCCGCGAAATGTCAACAGGAAGCGCTCAGGTCACATAAAGGTGCGGTCAAGGTAACACGCAGGTCACACAAAGGAGCGCTCAGGGAACACAGAGGAGCGCTCAGGTTACATGGAGGTCACTTGCGGACGCGCCCAAAGTGTGATAAAAGTATGCTCGAGAGGACTGGGAAGCATGAAGCACAAGTACAGCGAGCCATTTTACCACACCGCCGCGTGGCGCAGGCTGCGCACGCTGGTGATCGACCGGCAGGGCGGCATGTGCTATGACTGCATGGAGCGCATGCGCATGGGCTACATCCGCAGGCCCCGGCGCGCGACGCTCGTCCACCACATCATCCCGTACAAGCAGCGCCCCGACCTGGCGCTCAACGAGGACAACCTCGTCGCGCTGTGCGACAAATGCCACGAGCTGAGACACCCGGAGCGCCACCAAAGGGACGAAACCACCACCGACGAAGTGAAAATGAGGGTTATAAAGGTATGACAGAGCATGAAGAGATCTCCGTCCAGTCGCTGAGAGACGCGCACATGGCGGAGCTTACCAGCGCCCGCGCGCGCGACCTGTACGAGCGGCTGGAGCGCGCCTGCGCGGTGCGCGACGGCGCGTGCGACGACGCGTGCCTTACGCTGATCGCGGACGCGGCGCGCGGCGAGCAGATCAAGGAGATGCTGCTCAGGGACATCGCCGAGCGCGGTCTGGGCAGCACGTTTAAGAATTACCGGCAGAGCTACTACAAGCCGAACGAAAGCGTCAAGGAAGTCCGGGCAGTGATGGATCAGCAGCGCCGCATCCTGAAGGAACTCCGCCTGACGCCGGCCAGCAGAAACGCGGACAGCGTGATTGTGGACGACGGATTCAGTGACTTCTGAGGCTCGCGGCCCGCTTGAGCGCTGCGACCAATACGCGCGGGACGTACTGTCCGGCGCGATTGTCGCGTGCGACAAGGTGCGGCGCGCGTGCCAACGGTATTTTGACGACCTCGAAAAGAGCAAAGACCCGGCGTATCCGTGGCGGTTCGACCGCGCGCGAGCGGAACGACCGGCGCTTTTCATGGAGCGATTTCTCAAGCCAACCAAGGGCGACTACGACACATTGACGCTTTTGCCGTGGCAGTGCTTCGTACAATGCCAGCTCTACGGCTGGGTGAGCAAGGAAACCGGCTACCGGCGGTTCCGCGAGGGCCTGATTCTGGTCGGCGGCGGCAACGGCAAGTCGACCATGGTCTCGGGCAACGCGACCTACGCGGCGTGCAAGGACGGCGAGCCCGGCGCGGACGTGTATCTGCTCGCCAACAGCAAGGATCAGGCGCGCATCGTGTACGACGAGTGCTTAAAGCAGATCGAGGCTTCGCCCGCGCTCGCGCCGCGCTTTCGCACGACCCGCGACGGCGTGTACTACGACCGGGCGAACGCGTCCATCCGCGCGCGCGCGTCGGACAGCCGCAAGCTGGACGGTCTGAACCCGCATCTCGCCATTTTTGACGAGATCCACGAGTACAGGGATTTCAAGCTGATCAACATCTTCAACCGCAAAAAGGTCAAGCGCCGCCAGCCGCTGACGCTGTACATCACCACGATGGGCAGCGTGATCGACGGCCCTCTGGCGTACTACTACGCGCTGTTCAGCGACGCTTTGATCGACGGGAAGCTGCCCGCGGAAATCGCCGACCGGCTGTTTGCCTACATCTGCGAGCTGGACGCGACCGACGACGTGGAGGACAGCCGCGCGTGGATCAAGGCCAACCCGTCGCTGGGCGTGCTGCTCAACCTCGCGGACATGCAGCAGACCTGGGCGAAAAACCGCCTGATTCCCGCCGAGCGCGCCGACTTTATCTGCAAGCAGCTCAACATCATGGTCAACGCCGACGATATGGCGTTTGTGCAGCCCGAGGTAATCCGGCGCAACACCCGCACGATCAGCGAGGAGACGCTGCTCGGCCGCAGCTGCTGCGGCGGCTTCGACCTCTCGACGCGCGAGGACTTCACCGCGGCGGCGCTGGAATTCATGCTCGACGACGGCAGCGTGTTTGTGCTTCAGCACACATGGATACCGCACCGCAAGGTCGAGCTGGACAACGAAAAGATCGACTACTGGGGCATGGCCATGCGCGGCAGCCTGAGCATCGTCGAGGGCGAGTACGTGCAGCAGGAGGACGTGTACCAGTGGTTTCTGGAGCAGTCGAAGAAGTACGAAATCCTCGCCATCGGCTACGACCCGGCGAACGCGACGCAGCTTCGCCAGCTCCTGACGGCCTACGGCTTCGATATGAGGGTCGTGCGGCAGGGGCCTTTGACGCTCAACGACCCCATGAAGGACATCAAGGAGCTTTTGATGGACGGAAAAGTTATCCACAACAACGACGCGCTGTTTTCGTGGTATGTGGATAACGTGCGCATCAGCGCCGACCGGCGGCACCTCGACAAGGAAAACTGGATGCCGATGAAGCGCAACCGGTACCGAAAGATCGACGGATTTATGGCGTGGCTGGACGCGCACTGCATCCAGATGCAGCTCAACCCGGCGGGAACGGCCACAAACGAGATCAAATTCGAATACTACGAGCTTTGAAAAGCGACCGCGCGGTCGCTTTTTCCGTATGAGGAGGTGGAGCATGGAGGAGCTGACCAGCGCGCAGGTGGAGCAGCTGTGCCAATGGGCGGGCGTGCTCAAGAGCGACACGGCCGCCGTGGCCATCCTCAAGCGCTGCTATCGGCGCGCGCATCGGTGGTACACGGACGCGGGCTGCGACATGGAGGACGAGCGCATCGAGGACTGGGTGTACGACCTCGCGACGTGGTTTTACGACCACCGCGGCGCGGACGACGTGGAAATCCCACCCTACATCCTGCACAGCGTACACCAGCTGAGACCCTGACTGCAAGGGCGGCCGCGCGGCCGCTTTTGTCATATTTGGAGGTGGGATATTGGACATTGCAAACGCGACGCTCTCGAGCGCGGTGGGCTGGATCCTCGCGGCGTGCGCCGGGTTCATTACGGTCGTCAAGGCCGTGGAGCTCCTCAGGCGCATCTTCGGCCGGGGCAGGCTCGCGCGCGAGATGAGCGAGCACGCGCAGAGCCTGCGCGACCTGGACAAGGCGCTGCGCGACCAGCAGGACGCGCAGACGGTCATGTTCCGCGGCATCCTGAGTTTGATCAACCATCAGCTCAGCGGCAACGGGGTGGACAAGCTCCGGGACGCGCGGGACGAAATCCAAAACTATCTGACGGGGAGGTAAGAGATCATGGAGGTACTGACGAAAAAGTGGTGGAAGGCGGCGGCGATCCGCTGCCTGCGCACGATGGCGCAGACGGCCGCGGCGACAATCGGCACGACCATCGCGCTTAACGAGGTGGACTGGCTGCTCGTCGCGTCGGCGAGCGCGCTGTCCGGCGTGCTGTGCCTGCTCACGGCGCTCGGCGGCCTGCCGGAGGCGAAGGACGAAGAATGAAGCTGATCGACCGCATCCGCAGGCTGGTGCGCGCGCCGGATAAGCCGGACTACGCCGCGCTGCGCAATGCCGGTCTGACGGCCTGCGTGGACTGGCAGCTGGGCAACAGCGAGGCCATCTACGCCGCCGTCAGCCGCATCGCGACGACCATCGCGCGGCTGCCGCTGCACCTGTACAAGGACTTCCGGATCGCGGCGGACGACCGGCGCGAGAAGCTGATCAGCTACGCGCCCAACGCCTGCATGACGCCGTACATGTTCAAATTGTGCATGGAGGCGTTCCGGAACACCGCGGGCAACGCCTACGCGCTCAAGGTGTACGACCCGGACACGGGCGAGCTTGCGCGGCTGGACGTGCTGGACGCGTCCCGCGTGCAGCCCCAGCGGGAGCTGACGACCGGCGAAATCTGGTACAGCTTTACCCTCGACGACGGCCAGATGGCCATGGTGCACTCCAGCGAGATGATCGTGCTCAAGCACCTGTGCGCCAACGGAGAGAAGGGCATCAGCCCGATCGACGTATTGCGCGGTACGCTGGACTACTCGCGGAAGATCCGCGAATTCAGTTTGGAGCAGCTCAGCGGCGTGTCCAACGGCGTGGTGCTGACGCTGCCGGGCACGGCGCTCAACGGCGACAAGCAGAACGCGTCCGTCCAGCGGTTTGTTGAGAGCTATCGCAAAAGCGGCGGCGGCGTCATGGTGCTCGAGGGCGGCATGCAGGTGTCCACGCTCGCGCGGAGCGTCGTCGACGCGAACGTGCTCAACACCGAGCGCATCACCCAGAACCGCGTGGCGACCGTGTATTCGATTCCGCCGCACATGCTGGGCGACTACAGCGACACGACCTACTCCACCGCCGAGCAGAGCCAGCAGGAGTTTCTCGACATGACGATTCTGCCGGTGGTGACCCAATGGCAGGAGGAGCTCAACCTCAAGCTGCTGACCTGGCGCGAGCGCGAGGAGGGCTACGAGTTCCGGTTCGACCTGAGCCGGATGAAGAATGCCGACACCGCCGCCATGGCGGAGAAGCACCAGAAGGCGATTCGCGGCGGCTGGATGACCCCGAACGAGGTCAGGTGCAGCGAGGGCCTGCCGCCGGTCGACGGAGGAGACGCGCTGCTCGCGTCGCGCGACCTGACGACGCTCAATATGGCAATGGAGGGCGAGGACAATGGCGTACAGCGCGGGTGATCTCCGGGAGCATATCCGCATCCAGCGGGAGACGTCCGCCCAAAACGCAAACGGCTATCCGGTGAGCTCGTGGGACGATCTGACCGACGAGCCGATTGCCGCGGGGGTCAGGGACGTCAGCAACCGCGACTACTACGCCGCGCTGGCGGCGAACGCGCTGGACACGGTCACGTTCATCGTGCGGTACATGGAGGGCGTGGACAGCCGCTGCCGCGTTACGTGGAACGGCGGCGCGTACAGCGTGACGATGGTCAACGGGCTGGGCGCGAAGCGCGATTTTATGCTGATCAAGACAAAGAGGTGCAATCAATGAAGCGATTCTGGAATTGGACGGACGAGGGGAACGAGCTCCGCCTGACCGGGGCAATCGCGTCGGACAACTGGTACGGCGGCGAGGCGACGCCCAAGCTGTTCCGGGACGAGCTGGACAGGCATCCCGGCGACGTCACGGTCTACATCAATTCGCCCGGCGGCGACGTGTTCGCGGCCAGCGAAATCTACACGATGCTCATGGAGCACAAGGGCAGGGTTACCGTCAAGATCGACGCGCTCGCCGCGTCCGCCGCCAGCGTCATCGCCATGGCGGGCGGCACGGTGCTGATGGCGCCGACGGCGTATCTGATGATCCACGACCCCAGCACCGTGGCCATCGGCAACAAGGACGATCTCAAGCAGGCGATTCGCGTGCTGACGGAGATCAAGGAGGGTCTGATCAACGCCTACGAGCTCAAAACCGGCATGAGCCGCGACGACATCGGCGCGCTGATGGAGAAGGAAACGTGGCTGAGCGCCTGCTCCGCCGTGGAGCTGGGCTTTGCCGACGGCATCCTCGGCGAGGAGGAGCGCGAGCCGAAGGCGCCGGAGGCCGCCGCCGCCGCGAGCGGCCGCGCCTGCGTGTGGGCGCAGGCGGAGACCTCGAAGCTGCTTGTGCGCCGCATCGTCGACGCGCTGCCCAGGCCCGCGCCCGACCCGGCGCGGAAGCAGGAAGAAGAACGGCTGCGCAGCAGGCTGCTCGGCCGCAGGAACTGAAGACAGGCGGAAAGCCGCTTGCAATTTGAAAGGAGAAGAAGCATGACCACCATCTTGGAACTCAAACAGAACCTGCAGGACGTGCGAAACGACCTGCGAGCCGCGGAGCAGAAGGGCGTGGAGCTGGCGCAGAACCGCAATACGGAGTACGCCGAGCTCAAGGCGCAGAGCGACCGAATCGACGATCTCCAGATCAGAGAGGCGCTGATGAAGCAGGAGCTCGAAAAGCTGGAGAACGAGGGCAAGCCCAAGCCCAGGCAGAACGCGCCGAAGAGCGCGTTTTCCAGTTTTGGCGATTTCGCGCTGGCCGTGCGCAACGCGACCGTGCACAACGTGCGCGACGAGCGCCTGTACTACGACGCGGCCACCGGCGCCAACGAGACCACCTCCGCCGACGGCGGCTATCTGGTGCCGCCTGAGTACGCCGACGGCGTGCTCGATCTGGTCAGGGGCGAGAGCGTGCTGTACCCGCAGGCGCGCAAGGTCACCATCAGGGGCAACCGCCTGATCGAGAACGTGCTCGACGAGACCAGCCGCGCCGATCCCTCCACCGGCAGCCGCCACGGCGGCGTGCTCGCCTACTGGAAGGCCGAGGCCGCGCAGTATGCCGCCGTCAAGGCCAGCATCCGCGAGCGCACGACCAACGTGGAGAAGCTGACGGCGTACTGCCCGGTGACGGAGGAGCTTTTGCAGGACGCGCCCGCCATCGAGAGCATGATCAACGATCTGGTCGCCCGCGAGTTTGCCTTTAAGATCGACGACGCGATCCTGAACGGCGCGGGTACCGGCAACGTGCCGCTGGGCGTGCTCAGCGGTCAGGGTCTCGTTACCGTGGCGAAGGAAACCGGCCAGACGGCGGGCACGATCACGTATGAGAACATCCTCAAGATGCGCAACGCGCTGATCGCGCAGTGCCGACCCAACGCCAGGTGGTACATCAATCAGGACGTTGAAATGCAGCTGATCAGGCTGCTCACGCCCACCGGCTCCTTCTCTTCCGCCGGCGAGGCCGCCGTGGAGAAGATCTCCGGCAGCATGGGCATGCCGCTGTACGCGTGGCCGGGTCAGTACGGAAACGCGGACGGCATGCTGTTCGGCATCCCGGTCAAGCCGATCGAGCAGTGCGCGGCGCTGGGCACCAAGGGCGACATCGTGCTGATGGACGCGAGCCAGTACCTGATCGTCGAGCGCAGCGGCGTGACCCGTCAGGCCAGCATGCATATCCGGTTTGACTACGACGAGACCGTGTTCAAGTTCAGCTGGCGCGTCGGCGGCCGTCCCGACTGGGACAGCACGATCACGCCCTACAAGGGCACCACGGCGCGCAGTCCCTACGTCGCGCTGGCTGGCCGCGCGTAATGCGGCTGGTACAGACCGCCCTCGCGCCCACGGGCCTGCCCTGCTTCGCGTCTGCGTGGCTGCCCACGCAGGCGCAGAGCGCGCCGCCCGCCGCGTATCTGGTGTACACCCTCAGCCGCCGCGAGGCGCGCCACTCGGACGACGTGACCACGGCGTGGAGCCTGTATGTGTACCTCGAGCTGTACAGCGCCGGGGACCCGACGCAGGCGCGCCGCGCCGTCGACCGCGCCATGTACGGCGCGGGGTTTGCCATGGTCGAGCAGCGGGAGACGTATGACGCGACCAGCGAGCAGTACCGCGTGAGCTGGACGTGGGGCGTGCAGCTCGATTCAAGCGAGGAGGCGGAGATCTGATGGGACTGCGCATGACCGGCCTCGGCGAGATCAGCGGCATGCTGGAGAGCATGCAGCTGACCGACGAGGACAAAAGCCGCATCCTGCTGGCGGCGGCGGAGCCGATCGAGGACGCGGCGCGGCACAGCGCCGTCGGCTCGATCGCCGAGTCCATCCGCACGCGGTACAAAAACGGCAGGGTTACCGTCGGCGTGCACCGCGCCGACTGGACGCAGGACGAGTACTACCCCGCCTACGTGGAGTACGGCCACGGCGGGCCGCATCCCGCGCCCGCGCATCCGTACATACGGCCGGCGTTTGACATGATGGCGCCGGTCGCGGAAAGCATCATCGTGTCAGAGCTAAGAGCAATCATCAAAGGAGGATGACAATATGCCCGACCCCAATACCGTCAAGCCCGCGACCGTAACCAAGAGCACCATCGGCGTAAAGGATCTGCGCATCGCCAAGATCACGGCCGACACGGCCAGCGGCACCACGTATGACGCCGTGCAGAAGCTCGCCGGCGCGATCGAGGTCAGCATCAGCGCCAACAACGCCGACCCGGACGTACAGTACGCCGACGACATCGAGTTTGACGTGGTAAACCCCGACCCGGAGCTGAGCGTGAGCGTCAAGCTGGCGGACGTGCCGCTTGAGATTCAGGCGATGCTGCGCGGCCACGAGAGGGATACCGACGGTCAGCTGATCAAAAAGGCGACCGACGAGGCCGACTACTTCGCGCTCGGCTTTGTCAGCGAGAAAACCAACCACAAGCTGCGCTACGTGTGGCTGTACAAGTGCCGCGCCAAGTTTATCGGCGAGACCTACGGCACCAAGCAGGGCACGACGATCACCCGGCAGGAGCCGACCGTCGAGTTTGTCGCCATCAAGCGCACGAGCGATCAGGCGTACCAGATCATGGCCGACGAGGACAGCGTGCCCGAGAGCGGCACCGCGCCCACCAGCGCGTGGCTGGACACCGTCGCCGAGAAAAAGGCGAGCGCCTGACAACCACCAAGCCCACGCGGGAAAAGCGCCCGCGTGGGCGCTTTTGACGTATAAGCGGGTTTCGCGTTTTCGCCGTCGTCCCCGTGGGACGTGGATTGAAACGACGCATAAAGGAGGATACACAATATGATCACCTGCAGGCTCCGGGATAAAGAATACAGCGTGGATTACATTTCCGGCCGCGCGCTGCGCGAGATCGAGCCCGCCAGCAAAATGCTGGCGGCGGCGCGCCGCATCACCGACAGGGTCGCCGCGGGCGAGCCGCTGGACGATGAGGACGCAAAGTACAGCCTGACCGACGCGATGGACGTGCTCGTGCGCTGGTTCTGCGTTTTGTTCGGCGGCCAGTTTACGCCCGCCGAGGTGTACGACAATTACCCGGTCGACCGCCTGATGAGCGACGTCGCCGTCGCGGTAACGGCGGTACAACTGCAAATGACGGAGGCGCTTAATGAGTTCCCTATTCCTCCGGCAGCGAAAGCGAAGAAAAAAGCGAAAGCGTGACGCTGCCGGACTACATCTATATGACCTATGACGAGCTGCTCAGGGCGGGCTGGCGCATGCACGAGATCGACGTGATGGACATGCACGGCTTTCTGCGTCTGCGGGCGTGGGCGATCCGCCGGGAAAAGGCGAAGGAAGCGCCTAAAAAGTACATCGACGAAATCTGGCCGAAGGGCTGGGAATAAGCGGAGGGAAAGGCTATGGCTGAAAATCTGCGCGATCTTGTGGTGTCGCTGTCTCTGGACGGCGACAATTTTTCGCGCAACATCAAGAGCATCAACGCGCAGATCAAAGAGGTCGAAAGCGGCTTTAAGGTAGCGGGCGCGGGCGTGGAGAAATTTGAGGGCACGCTCGGCGGCGCGCAGGCAAAGGCGCAGATGCTCGCGCAGAAGCTCGCTTTGCAGGGCAAGGCGGTCGAGCAATACGAGCGCGCGCTGGGCGCGGCGCAGGCGAAACTCGAAACGAACTACCAGCAGCACGAAAAGCTGAGCAGGGCGCTGGAGGACGCGAAGAGCAAGTACGCGGAGTTAGCCGCCTCGCAGGGAGAGGGCTCCGACGCGGCGCAGGAGCAGGCGGCGGAGATTAAAAAGCTGGAGGGACAGCTGCGCATCGTCGACCGGCAGCTTCAGAGCAATGCCAACGCCGTTACGTCCGCGACGACCAACCTCAACAACGCCCGCGCGGCCGTGAGCCGGACGCGGCAGGAGCTGTCCACCACCAACGAGGAGATCAAAAAGCAGGCGTCCGAGTGGACGAAGGCGGGCGAAGCGCTGAGCAAATTCAGCGAAAAGGCAGGGAAGACGGGCAAGAAGCTGACCAGCGCCGGAAAGGCGCTGTCCGTCGGCCTGACCGCGCCGATCGCGGCGGTCGGCGCAGCGAGCTACAGCGCGTTTAACGAGGTGGACGGCGGTCTGGATACGATCATCGTCAAGACCGGCGCGGCGGGCGAAGCGCTGGACAGCCTGCAAAGGAGCTATCTGGCCGTGTTCGGCTCCATGCCCGCGGACGCGGAAGAGGTCGGCGTGGCCATCGGCGAGGTCAATACCCGCTACGGCCTGATGGGACAGCAGCTTGAGGACGTGAGCCGGAGCTTTATTCAGTTTGCCAAAATCAACGGTACCGACTTAAACAGCTCGATCGACAGCGTGGACGCGCTCATGACCAAGTTTGGCGTGGACGCGGCCGAGGTGGGCGACGTGCTGGGCTACCTGACCAAGGTTGGACAGGACACCGGCGTATCGCTCTCCACGCTCATGTCGCAGCTCGGACAGTACGGCGCGGCGCTCAAGGCAATGGGTCTGGGCCTCAGCGAGAGCATCACCCTGATGGCGCAGTTTGAGGCGGGCGGCGTCAATGCGTCCTCGACGATCACGGCGTTTAAGCAGGCCGTGAGCAACGCCACAAAAAACGGCAAGAGCGCGGAGCAGGCGCTGATCAGCACGGTCAAGGCGATTAAAAGCGCCAAAAACGAGACCGAGGCGCTGAAGCTCGCGATAAAGCTGTTCGGTACGGACGGCGCGGCGGAAATGGCGAGCGCCATCCGCGACGGGCGCATTAACATCGACCAGCTCAGCGTGTCGATGAGCGAGTACGCGAGCGTCGTCAGCGACACCTTCGAGGCGACCCTCGATCTGCCCGACCGGGCGAGGGTCGCCATGAACAAGCTCAAAATCGCGGGCTCCGACCTCGCGAACACGGCCATGACGTCGCTTGAGCCGGTGCTGAGCCGGATGACGGACGGCGCGCAGGGACTGCTTGAGCGGTTTCAGGCGCTGGACGACGGGGCGAAGACGCGCATCGTCAGGATCGCGGCGCTGGTCGCCGCGGCGGGCCCGGCCGTGGCGGTCGCGGGCAAGCTGACCAAGGCGGTCGGCTCCGTCACCGGCGCGCTGGGCAAGTTTTTCAAGGCGGTGGGCAGCGCGGGCGGCGGCGTGAAGGGGCTGGGCAAGGCGCTCTCGTCCCACCCGGCGCTGTGGTTTGCCGTGGCGGCCGCCGTGATCTACGGCACGACGGCGCTCGCCGACTACATCAGCGGCGCGAAGGCGGCGCGGGAAGCGCTGGAAAGCATGAACCAGACCGCCGAAAAATGGAAAAACAGCACCGCCAGCACGTTTTACACCGAGAGCCGCGGTCTCGACGCGTTCGGCGTCAGCGCGGACCGCTTTGCCCGCAAAACGGCGAAGGCGTACGACTGGCTCGGCGCGCTCACGGAGGAATGGTCGGACGAGCTGATCGAGACCGACGACACCGTAAAGAGCTACGTGGACAGCTTTAAAACCGTCACTGACTCCACGCGCGACGGCCTGAAGGAACTGGCGGCGCAGGCGAAGGAAAACGGCTACAGCGAGCTGTACGCGGGCATGCAGCTCGACATCGCGGAGCTGGACGCCATCGACGCGCGCGTGGCGGCGCTGGTCAAAAAGCGTCAGGAGAGCTTCCTGAGCGATGACGATCTGCGCGAGCTGTCCGACCTGATCAACCGGCGGCAGGAGATCGACGTACAGTACAACCTCAGCCCGTCCGACAAGGGCTTCGGCGAGATTGAGCGCTCGGCGGACGCGGCGCTCGCGCGGGCGAAGGCCGCAAAGACCGACACCGCGCAGGTCTACGAGGACGCGCTGGTCGCGTCGGCGCAGGGCATGGCGGAGATCAACCGGCAGCTCGACGCGGAGTACGACCAGCGGTACAAGCTGGTGCAGCTGATGGACGACGAGACGCAGGCCGCCGAAAAGCAGGCGCGCCTGACGGAGCTGGACGCGTGGTATCAGCAGCAGCGCCGGGAAAACGGCATGCAATACGCCGCCACGATGGGCAAGTATTTACAGCCGGTGTGGGAAAGCGAGGGCATCAAGCAGACGACAAAAGACCTGAGCGAGCTGTACACCCTGTTGACCGACTACGCGAACAACAGGGCCGACGCGACGGCGCTCAGCGCGTTTACCGACGGGCTGGACGAGGACAGGATCGCCGAGTACTACACGCTCATGACGCAGATGCAGTCGCTGCTCAGTCAGGGGCTGGGCATGGACGAGCTGTCCGAACAGCTCAATATCGACCCGGCGCAGCTGGAGACGGCGTATGACATGCTCAGGCAGATCGGCGCGCAGCTCGCCGGCATGGACACCGACAAGGTGCTGGAGCCGCTGCGGAGCATGTTCGGCGGCAGCCTTGCCGAGGAAATGATCACCGTATCGACCAGTCTCAATCTGGACGGCGCGCGGGCGGACTGGGAGGAATTTGCGAAGAACCCCGGCACGGACGTGTTTACAGGCGCCATCGTCGAGGCATACCGCGAGGCGGAGGGCGGCGCGGACGTGAGTGGCGTACAGCCGCGGATCACCGGCGTACTGACGGACGTGAGCGGCGAGGGGCGCGCGTTTGTGGCGCACAGCTGCACGGTCAGCGCCGAGGGCACGCTGACCGTGGTCACCGGCGACGGCGAGATCTTCACGGCGGTCGACTACACCGCCAACGCCGAGGGCACGCTGACGGGCGTGGACGGCGAGGGACGCGCGTTTGTGGTGCGAAACGCCGGCGTAACGGCGGAGGCGAAGCCCGCGCTCAAGGATCTGGACGCGGCGGCGCTGGCGCGCTGGCGCGCGGCCAACGCGGGGAGGCTCAGGGTCTCCGCGCCCGTGGAGCTGGGCGAAAACTGGGTGGAGGAGCTCAAAAATGAATACGACAGGGGTCTCGTGACGCTGTACGGCACGGACGGTCTGCCGCTCGAGGTGCAGCCCGGCGTGAACCCCGCCAATCTGCTGAAGGGCAGCAGCCTTGTGGCGGGCGTGGATGAAAACGGCGTGTATCACGTCGTCGTCAAGCCCGAGTGGGAGGGCGCGAGCGCCGAGAAAATGCAGGAATACGTCGACGAGCAGGCACAAAAGCTCGAAGAGCTGGGCGGCAAAAAGGAAAGCGGCAGCTGGAAGGGCTGGTACGACGGGCTGGTGAAGCGGTTCGCCAAGAACGGCTACTGGATCGACGCGGAATACGCGAAGACCGGCACGACGACGATATTCGGCGACCCGAGCCGGATGAGCGGCCTGGGGAAGGGCGCGGCGGCGGCGGGCAACTGGCTGTTCGGGAAGGCCAGTCAGATCGTAAGCCCGATTACCAACCTCTTTCTGGATTTTTCGCCGGATGAAATTACCGAATACGCGAAGGCGACGGAAACGCTCGCCGGAGCCCTGCAAAGCTACGACGCCGAATCGCCGATCGAGTTCCCGGAAGCGGGCATCCAGTACTTTGACCTGATGAGCGACGCGATCAACAATTTCAACGACTCCGGCAAGAACATGGATTTTGTCAACGCGCAGCTCGCGACGCTGCAAAGCCTGGGCTACGACATCAAGAAGGCCAGCGACCTGCCGGGCACGCTCAGGCAGATGGCCGATCAGATGCACGCGCTGAACCTCGCGCAGCGGGCGAGCGCGGCGAATGCGGCCGCGTACGCGCGGGACGTGGCGAACGATGCGGAGGTTGTGCAGCGCTATGCCGACTCGATCGAGGGGCTTCAGGCGGCGTTTACGGCGGGCGAGGTCGACTACGGCGACTACATCGCAACCCTGCGTGAGATCGTGAGCACAGCCGAGGACGCGATGGAGCGGAACGGCCAGAACGACCGCAAGGCGCGGCTCGACGCGCAAATTGCCGAAGGCAAGGCGCTGGCGGCTGAGGAGCAGGCGTATGTGGATGCGTATGACGCGTATGTGAAGCAATACCTGCTCGCAAACGCACAGCTGCAAACGGCAGCCGACCCGTTTGACTACTACACGGATAAGATGGACGAGGCGCTGATCGCGCTCAAGGAATTTACCGAGTATTATGACGAGCTGGGCGACAGCGGCGCGGCGTTTGACAGGCTCAACGCCGACTGGGGCGGAGGCGCGGTCGGGGCGCTGTTCGAGCCGGATTCCCTGCGCCAGTGGTCGCAGATGTACGACCAGCTGCAGGGGATCCTCTTTTCCGGCGGCACGCTGACCGACGCGCAGAGCGCGTTCATGGGCAAATTTGATTCGCTTCGGGATTTCTTCGGCGAGGACTTTCTCGCCGACATCGACCTCGCCGAAAACGGCGGCGAAATCGCAGACAGCCTCGGCGCGGGCATCGAGTCGCGGCTCAGGAGCTACGATTTCGCGGCCAGCGGCGCAGAGGTGGGCGACAATCTGGACGCGGCCATCCGCGGCGCGCTGGGCGCGCACTCTCCGGCCACGCGCATGATCCCGATTGGTCTGGACGTGGCCGAGGGTCTCGCCGCGGGTATCACCAGCGGCACGGGTCTGGTCACGGCGGCGATCGTGTCGGTCGCCAACGCGGCCGTCGCCGCCGCGAAGCAGGCGCTCGACATCCACTCGCCCTCGCGCGTGTTCGCGGACGAGGTCGGCAAAATGGCCGTGCGCGGCTTCGGAGTCGGCGTGAAGCAGGAGGAGAAGCAGCAGGCGAAGGTGATCCGCAACGCCGCGCGCTACCTGACCGGCGAAGCGCGGCTCGCCGTGGCCGGATACAACAGCTACGCGACCAACAACTATAACACCGACGCGTCGATCAGCTTCCCGGGCGCGACGTTTACCATCCGCGACAAGCAGGACGTGTACGCCCTCGCCCGCGAGATCGCCGCGCTGACCAAGCGCCAGCAGACGGGACGCGGCGCGAGATGAGCAAAAAGAAACCCGCCTGCCGGAAGGCAGGCGGGTTAAGGATGATCTGCGGAAGAATCTGTAGATGATGGCTTCGGGGGAATGCTGATCGACACCGTATGCACGATCGTGCCCTCCACCGGTTTGCCCTGCGCGTGGGCAAGTGCTTCTCGTTCCAATCCACACCCGTTACGGGTGACAATCTCGACTGTGTGTCACGTTTCTTTCGACCCACGCCCACTCGTGCGGGCGACTTCCCTTAACCGCATTGTACCCTAAAATACAATACGTGTCAATAGGGATGAGCGAAAAAAGACAAAAGAGATCTCAACTGCCCAAAAGGCGGGCGGGAGGGACGAAGGAAACGCATCAGCTGAGCTTGTCGATCAGCGCTTCCTGAAGCACGGCAGAAAAGTTGATATGCTGTTTTTCGGCCGCGTCGTTCAGCCACTCGGGAATCGTCAGCGTCTTTTTGATCGCTTTCGTTCGCTTCTGGTAGTTCGCCAGATTGGCGGCGACGAGGGAAACGAGATCGTCGCCGTCCGCGTGCACGGCGCGCAGGTCGGAGGGCGCGGGAACCTCCAGCTGGTGATCCTTCATAGCGCACAGGTAGCCGCCCAGCGCGTCTACCGCTTCAGCGGCGGCTTCCGCAAGGCTCGCGCCCTCGCTTACGCAGTCGGGCAGGTCGGGGAACTCGACCCAGTAGCCGCCGTTCTCGGCGACGTGAAAGATCGCAGGATATGCTTCGTACATGGGGATACCTCCTATTCAATGATGTGTCGGGAGGGGAGGCGGGTCATTTCAGACCCGCCTGCTTGAGGATTTTGTTGTACGTTCCGGTGGGAAGGTCTCGGTTTCCGTGGACGGGAACCGGTATCATCTTTTCACCGTTGGTCATGATGTAGTGGCTGCCGTTGATGCGCTCTATCCTCCAGCCGTTTCGCTTCATCAGCTCCACCACATCTTTTCCGGTTTTTGTCATTGTCATCCCCTCCTGACATGATTAGTATAACACGTATAGTACGTATTGTCAATAGGGAATATCAAAGAAAATGAGAAATAACAGTTGCTTAACAATGAAAGGAGCGTTAATCAATGGCAGTAGTCATCGCATCCGCTCGCATCGACGAGCGCGGCAAGATCAGCGGCGGCAAGGCAGGCAATCAGAACGGCAAGGAAATCAGCCGTCAGCCGTGGTACAGGCACAGCAAGGGCTGGCGCGTGCTGCGGTGCAGGGACGCGGAAAAGGCGGAGAAAATCGCGCGCGCCATGGAGGCGGCGTGCGACAACCGGAACATCGGCTACGATCAGGGGCAGCGGGACACGCTGTACAATCTGGCCAAGACCGTGGATTTTGACCCTGCCCGGGTCAAAACGCCCTGCGAAACGGACTGCTCCGCGCTCGTGCGCGTGTGCTGCGCGTATGCGGGCGTCATGGTCGGCAACATGCGGACGAGCAACGAAGCGAAGATCCTGCTCGCGTCCGGCGAATTTGAAGAACTCAAGGGCGCGAAGTACACCGACCAGAGCGCGTATCTGCGCCGCGGCGACGTGCTCGTCACGCGCACGCAGGGGCACACGGTCGTCGTCCTCACGGATGGCGCGAAAGCCGAATCGCCCGCGCCCGCGCCCGCGCCCGACGAAGAAACGGAAGTCCGCGAAACCCTGAAGCGCGGCATGACCGGCGAGGACGTGCGCAGGCTCCAGCAGCGGCTGATGGAGCTGGGCTACGAGCTGCTCAGGTACGGCGCGGACGGCGAGTACGGCGGCGAGACAGCCCAGGCCGTCAAGGCGTTTCAGCGCGACCGCGGTCTGACGGCGGACGGCGTCGCGGGCAAGGCGACGCGGGCGGCGCTCGACGCGGGCGCGTCCGACGATCGATACACCGTCGTGCTGTACGACGTGCCGCAGACGGAGGCGATTAAGCTGCTGTCGACCTACAGCGGCAGCATGGAGCGGGATGGAGGGATTCAGGCGTGATCTGCGTATATCCGGCGGACTGTACGGACTTTTCGACCAACGGCGCGGGCACGCTGAGCCCGGAAAGCTGCGAATTGCGCTGGACGCTCAACGGCGAGTATGAGGTTACGCTGGTGCATCCGATCGATGAGATGGGCAAGTGGACGCGGCTGGAGACGGGCGTGATTCTGCGCGTGCCGGTGCCGGAGGACAGCGTGACGCCGGCCGTAGAGCTGCCGGACAACTGCTACGCCATGGACGTGACCAGCCGCGGCAAATGGCGGTTCACGTCGGCGTCGCCGGTGTACGACCGGCCGGGCTCCATTCGCAAGCGGTGCGTGCTCGCCACATATCGCGGCGGCGACTTTTGCGCCATCCGCGGCACGATCTACTTTGTGATTTACAAGGACAAGACTTCGGGGACGCTGTTGAGCTATGAGGAGGTATCCAGCTATCCGTCGGGCGCGGCGCCGGAGGGGCAGACGCGCACGGTGGAGACGTGGTACAAGGTGCTGGCGTACAAGTGGGATCCAGAGGAAAAGGTGTCCAAGGCCGTGGACGGCTGGGTGCGGTCGGGCACGGTGTCCAATGTGTATCACTCGACGGAGTACGTGACGGTGGTCGGCGACACGGTGGAAGCCAAGCCGCTGCGCGAGCAGCCCTTCCGGGTCTACCGCGTCGTGCCGGAGCTGGACAAGGTGACGGTGTACGCCCGTCACCTTTTTTACGACCTTCTGGACAACATGATATTGAGCTATAAAAAGGGCGAGCACGACCGCGGCGCGGAGATCGTCAAGGGACTGGGCGGCGCTACGGAGTACGAGACGCAGTTCAAGTTTTTCTCGGACATCACGGAGACGCCCGAGGAATTTGAAATCGACCAGAAAAACCCGGTCGAGGCGATCATGGGCGAGGACGGCGTGATCGGCAAGTGCGGCGGCGAGCTTTTTGTCGACTGGTACGACGCGTATGTGGTCAAGCGCCTCGGCCACGACACGGATATACTGATCGCCGAGGGCAAAAACCTGCTGGGCATCACCTACGACGTGGACGTGACCAACGTGACCACGCGCATCCTGCCGATCGGCGAAAACGCGAAGGGCAAGCGGCTGTACCTGCCGGAGAAGTACGTGGACAGCACGCACATAAACGACTACGCGTCGCCGAAAATCCTGACGCTGACGGTGTCGGACGCGAAGGTGGGAAAGAAGCTGACGCAGGGAAAGGCGTATCAGATGATGCGGGACGCGGCGCAGGCGGAGTTCGACCGTGGCTGCGACCTGCCTACGGTGACGCTGGACGTGGAGTTTGTGAACGAGTTCGACACGGAGGAATACAAGCCCTACGCGTTTTTGAAGAACATCTACCCGGGCGACGCGGTGCGCGTGCGCAGCCGCCGCGTGGGCGTGGACGTGTCCATGCGCATGACGCAATACGTGTACGACTGTTTGCAGCTCAGGTATCAGAGCATGACGCTGGGCACGGCGGCGGACACGATCGCCAGCAACATGATCACCAGCCGCCAGCTGCCCACCGGCATCATCTCGGGCAGCAAGCTGGCCGTGGGCGCGGTGGGCACGGGCAACATCGCGGACGGCGCGGTGAAAACCGCGCAGATCGACAACGCCGCCATCGAGAACGCCAATATCGCGAACGGCGCGATTGAGAACGCGCATATCGCGAACGGCACGATCGAGAACGCGAAGATCAAGGACGGAACCATTGAAAGCGCCAAGATCAAGGACGGTACGATCGAAAGCGCGAAAATCAAAGACGGATCCATCGAGAACGCGAAAATCAAGGATGGATCCATCGAGAGCGCCAAGATCAAGGACGGGACGATCGAGACCGCGAAGATCAAGGACGGCGCGATTGACAGTGCCAAGATCGCCGACCTCGCGGTCACGACGGCGAAAATCGCCGCTGCGGCCATCACCAACGCCCTGATCGCGAACGCCGCCATCGACACCGCGAAGATCGCGCTGGGCGCGATTACGTCCGCGCTGATCGCGCAGGGCGCAATCGGCACGGTACAGATCGCAGACGGCAGTATCACGGATGCGAAAATCGTCAGCCTGAACGCCGACGTCATCAAGAGCGGCACGCTGTCCACGGATCGCCTGATCATCACCGGCGCGGACGGTCTGATTTATGAGATCAACGCCAGCAGCGGCGGGCTGACGGCGCAAAAGCTTTCGGAGGAGCAGTACAGGCATCAGCTGTCCGGCACGGTGCTGGTGGCGCGGTCGGTCACGGCGGAGCAGATCGCGGCTCAGGCGATCACGGCCAATGAGATCTTGAGCGGCACGATCACCGGCGACAAGATCGCGGCGGACACGATCGAGGGGCGCTCGATCAAGGCGGGGGAGATCACTGCGTCGCACGTGGCGGCCAATTTCGGCGAGCAGCTGGATTTGAGCTCCAACGCGGGCATCAATCTGCGCGTGCAGGCCGTGAGCGACAAGGCCGACGAGACCGCCGACTCGGTGCAGGCGCTTACGCAGAGCGTGAGCGGCCTGAGCACGCAGTTAAACGTGTTTTCGGACGGCATTTCCGCGACGGTCGAGGGACACAGCGAGATTTTGAGCTGCATGTCGTTTGACGCTAAAGGTTTGAGGATTCAGATGGCGAACAGCATCTATTACACACTGACGGACGGCGTAGGCTATCACATCTATCAAAATGACCGCGAAATCGCCTATTTCAGCGAAGGCCGCGGGCATATGGATGAGTTGCAGATTGGCAAAATCACGTGCCGAAGAACCAGCAAGGGCGGCTGGGTATGGACGGAGGTGAACGGATAAATGGTCGGCTATCTGGTGCTGAACAAAAACAAGGTGGGTGCGTCGTCCACGTGGAGCGGCTACGAGAGCGGATACGGCGAGGTGCGCTACACCACGCCCACGTGGGGCGGCGCGAAGGTCACCGTGAGCGTACCCGCCGAAATGGAGGGCGCGACGTTTAACAGCGCGACGCTGAGTTATCATGTCAGTTCGGCGAGCGGCTCGCGATACGTGCGCTTCGACGGTGAGAGCGTCGACGCAACCAACGCGCGCATCCTGTCGCGGCTCATTTCCGGCGGCAATCTCGATCTGTACTTTTCGTTTAAGGCGACGGGCGGCACGGGCGGCGAGGGCAGTCACAGCGCGTATTGCCAGTGGAGCAACCTGTCCATCGCCGTGGACTACACGCCGGCGACCGGCCTTGCGGGCACGCTGACGGTCGGCAGCGCGGGCACGGCGATTTATTCGGTTGAGCGGCCGTCGCTGGCGTATGGCGAGACCATGACGCTGGGCCTGACCGTGCGGCCTGCGGTGGCGATTACCAAGGTAACCACGACGATCTGGCCGGGCGAGCTGGAGACGGGCGTAACCTATGAGACGGAGCGCAGCGTGGCGGCAAACGCCGGCGCGTCGCTGACCTACGCGCTGGCGATCCCGGAGGACGTGTACGCCGCCATGACGCAGCGCGTGTGTGCTGCGCAGATACAGATCACCTACACCGGCAAGGATGGCGCGACGTACACGACGGGGCGCGTGGCCTGCGCGTCGACGGACGGCGAAAAGGCGTTTAAGCTGCTCAAGCAGCGGAGCCTTCCGCAGATTACGGATATCGTGTGGGGCGAGAGCGGCACGACGCACCTGACGGCATACGGCAATCTGATCGCCGGGCTGACGGTTCCGACGGTGGCGTTTGCCGTGGCGCTCGACACGGAGGCGGACAGCGGCATCGGCTATGAGAACCGCACGGTGACGCTGTCCGCGCGCACGTATGCGCTCAGCGGCAACGGCGGCACGCTGGACGCGGTGACGCAATCGGGCTCGGTGGATTACAGCATCACCGTCACGGACAGCTATGGCAAGTCGGCGACGGTGAGCAGCGTGGTGACCGTGCTTGCGTACACGCCGCCGACGCTCAAGGGCGTGGCCATCAGCCGCTATACGTCGGCGCTGGACAGCACGGGCGCGACGGTGTACGAGCTGGACGACGACGGCACCAGCGTGTGGCTGGACGCCGAAGTGCGCTGTCAGGTAGCGCTGGGCACCGGCAGCAACCCGTGGACGCTGACGGTTACGCCGCCCAGCGGCGACACGATCGTCGTGGAGCAGGGCTGCACGCAGCCCGCGAAAACATACGCGGCCGACCGCGCGGCCATCACGGGCAGCTATGCCAATACGTCCGACTATGCGTTCGCGGTGATCCTGTCGGACAGCTTCACGGCGGTTGTCGTCCCGCTGACCGTGCCCAAGGCGGGCGGCATCTTTAACATCGAACGCACGGGCGTGGCCGCGGGCATGCGCAGCGGCGGCACGGCGGAGCAGCCGTTGATGGAGAGCGCCTACCCGGCGCACTTCCACGCGGGCGTGTGGGGCGCGGACGGCAAGCGCATCGATGACGACACCGGATGGCAGGAGCTGACGCTGGAGACGGGCGTGACCGCCCACGACGCCACGTTCGCGGTTACGCCCAGGTACCGGCGCATCGGCAAGCATGTGTACGTGCGCGGCCACGTCAATACCTCCGTGCCGTCTGGCGGCCGCCTGATCGCCGTGCTGCCCGAGGGCTTCCGCGTGCCGGAGGGCACGCACTACGATTTCGCCGAATGCGGCGGCCAGCGCATCGGCCGTATCTATACGGACTCCAATGGCAATATCCGCGTGGAGTGGATTTACGGCATCGGCGGCGGCGCGTATACCTCGGCGCTGTGGATTCAGATTGACATTGATTTCTTGACTGACTGACGCGTTATCTAACGCATCCGTCGAGTTGCCTAACGCACAGCGTGCGATACATCACACCGATGTATCGCACGCGTTTTTGTATTCAAGTATATCGCCGGGCTGACAGTTCAGCATCTCGCAGACCTTTGACAGGGCTTCCCACGACATCAGCTCGCCTTGCCGGATGTGCTGCATCATGGATTCGCCCATGATCTTTTCCTTCCGGAGCCTGTAGCTTGAGTAACCGGCGTTCTTCAGTGCATTCATCACGTCAATCTTGTAAACGATCATCTTTTTATCATCTCCTCGATATGTATTATATCAGGTGTATTCACCGTTGTCAAGTGTTCACACACAATTAACACGTCCACCGGCTAAAAGTGTTGACATTCACCGGCTGAAGGTGTATAATATAATTGTTCCGAGGGAAGGAACGAAAAAGCCGCCCGGTGGCTCGGACGGCAGGAAGGGGGTGATCGAATGACCGAATACGTTGTGTGGGTCGAGGGAACTCGGTACGAGTTCCCGACGTGGTCGGAGATGATGGAATTCATCGAAGACAATGACGTCGACATCGACTAACCCCGGTCGGGAGAGAGCGGCTGCAACCGCTCTCTCCTTGGTTTTGGATTATAACACAGACCAGCTCAAAAAACAAGCCGAAAAGAAAAACTTGACAAGAATACCTGCACCTGCTATACTTTCGCCCAGATATGGCATTGACCATATGATACAACAAC